>OCVV012835310.1_pt1 | contig 138475 bp, 128 predicted proteins | sample 1539721 | NCBI WGS metagenome assembly OCVV01 (sample SAMN02144230, study PRJEB22623) | gut metagenome | biome: sheep rumen | host: Ovis aries | place: New Zealand
GACGGACTCGAACCGTCGACATTCAGAACCACAATCTGACGCTCTAACCAACTGAACTACGGGCACCATGTTGGTTTTGCGGGTGCAAAGATACGGCAATTATTTGAGATAGCCAAATAATTGCCGTGATTTTTTTCTTGGAAAGTTGTTTTTCTTATTTTGCGGGAGCAGCAGGTGCCTTAGGAGCAGTAGGTGCTTTCTCTGCGGGAGCAGCTTCTTTGGCAGGAGCGGCTTTCTGGTCGCCACTCTGACTGGCTCCGAAACCAGGCAGGGTGTTGGGGTTGGTCTGCTGCTGTTCGGTAGCTACGTTCTCAAGGACACTCTGTGAGGTGCTGGCTGTTGGAGCGACATAGGCGCAAACCACGCTGAGCATAACCATAGCTGCTGCAAGTCCCCATGTGGCCTTCTCGATGAAGTCGGTGGTCTTGCGGACACCCATAATCTGATTAGAAGATGAGAAGTTGGATGACAAACCGCCACCCTTAGACTCCTGGATGAGCACAATGCCAATCATCAGCAGTGCTGCAATCACAATAAGAATTACGAAAAATGTGTACATTTCTTTACTTATTTTTTATTGTTATTTATAATCAATTTCTCTAAAAACCGAATTTGGTCTGCAAAGTAAACATTTTTTTTTGGATAATTCAAATTTAAACGCTTAATAATTTCCAAAGCCTTGGAATATCTGCCTTGTTTGATGTAAATTCGTGCCAAAGTTTCGGTAAAATAGCCTTCGTCGGTGCTATTTTCTTCATTTTTGTCGTTTTCGTCAAGAAGTGGTAAAAATTCAGGAACTTCTTTGAGCTCGAAATTTCCGCCTTCGTTGTTTATGAAATTATCAATCAAATTCTGGCCTTTCATCTGCGGCTGCTCGTCTTCCTTAAATGCATCTTCCTCGCCCTCGGTTTCGAGCAGGTATGAAACGTAGTCAACTGCCGCGTCGGCTGGTGTGGGTCTTCTCTTTTTCTTGCTGTCGGAATCATCCACGGGGATGGTATCGAGGAACTGGTCGATGAGGGTAACCGTTCGTGAACCTTCTTCTTCTTTCGACTTGGCCTTTGGTTTCTGAGGCTTCTGGTTGTTGTTGCGCAGACGGTAGTGGGCGGCTTCTACCAGATTGAAGATGACGCGGCGGTCTCCGATATAGATGGCAGCGCGGCGGAGTTCTTCGTCGAAAGTGGGGTCGTGGAGCAGATAGAGGTTCTGCAGGAGCAGGAGCCGTGCCGTCTGGAAATAGGGATACAGAGCCAGGAGGGAACGCAGGTCGTAGAGCGTTTCCTTGTCCATCTGTTCGGGATGTTGTATCAGGTTCTGTAAATCCATATTCTATTTTCGTTGTGGCGGCGGGCCGCTGTTATGCTGTTCTTTTGCCGGATGGCTTCGGATTGTTTGTATTCTTACCAGGTAGCGACGGTGGCATTGAATATCTGGTCAACGAGATCCTCGGTCATCTGATTGACCAATTCTTCCTGTACGGAGTTCAGACTCTGTCGGGAGTCGTAGCTTCTGGATGCCGAGAACTGGCTTTCGAAGTCTTCTTCGTGCTTCGCTTTGTTGGTGAACCGCACGTTGACGGTCATCGTCAGTTCCACCATCGATGAACTTCCTTCAGCCGAGACGGCCTTGTTGCGTTGCTGATATTGCGTGATTTCGCCTTCTATGACGAGGTCGCCGTTGCGTCTTACCTGCTGGAGCTTGGTCTGCCGGGCAAACTTGTCTTTCAGTTCGTCGTTGAAGATGCCAGCCATGGGAGCCCATACAAAGGGGGCGCGGTTGGGAAACTCGGCTATCTGTATGGTCTTCGTCTTGGTGTAGTCGATGTTGGAGCCATTGAACCGATAGCCTGCCTCAAACAATCCGAAGTTGAGGGAGCAGGCCGTGAGGGCGGTGAGCATGACTACCACCGCGGCAAAAACACCAGTCTTTTTCTTAATCGAGTCCATACTGTTTGATTCTTCTATAGAGTGTGCGGTCGGAGATGCCCAGTTCCTGGGCGGCTTTCTTCCGGTTGCCGCCATTACGTTCGAGTGCTTTTTCAATCATTTGCCGGCCCAGATCCTCCAGATTCAGCGTCTCGGGCTCTTTGATTTCCTCAGCAACGGCGTCCTGAATGCCCATGGAGGCAACGGTGGAAACGCTTTCATCGCCTGTGTTGCCATAGACCGTAGGCATGGATTGCTGGGCGGAGCGAGCGATGATGCTGCTGTTGAGCTCGTTGGCGTCGTCCAGTTGCTTGCGGAGGGCTCCGATTTCACGCCGCATATCGTTGAGGCTGTTGCGGGTGTCGTAGATTACCTTGAAGAGCATTTCGCGCTCGTTCTCATAGGAATGCTCGCCCGCCGTGTTATGAATAGTGGCCAGCATCGTGCTCTCAGGATCCTGCGGGATAAACTGGAGCAAGGCTTCGGCATCGATTTCGCGCTGTTGGGAGAGGACCGACATCTGCTCGGTGATGTTCTTCAACTGGCGCACATTGCCCGGCCATTTGTATTTCATCAAGACGCGCTTGGCATCTTCTGTCAGCGTAATCTTGGGCAGCCGGTATTTTTCTGCCATCTGCAGGGCAAAGAGCCTGAACAGCAAGATGATGTCTTCGCCGCGTTCGCGGAGTGGAGGCATCTGCACGGGGATGGTGTTCAGACGATAATAGAGATCCTCGCGGAACCGTCCCTCGCTGATAGCTTTCTGCATGTTCACGTTGGTGGCAGCCACGATACGCACGTCGGTCTTCATCACCTTGGTGCCGCCCACGCGGATATATTCACCCGTTTCGAGCACGCGCAGCAGTCGAGCCTGGGTGGCCAGCGGCAGTTCGCCTACCTCGTCGAGGAAGATGGTGCCTTTGTTGGCCACGCCGAAATAGCCTTCGCTTTCACCGATTGCACCTGTAAAGGAACCTTTCTCATGACCGAATAGCTCGCTGTCGATGGTGCCTTCGGGTATAGAACCGCAGTTGATGGCGAAATATTTCTCGCGGCGGCGGGGCGAATTGTCGTGAATGACGCGTGGTATGATTTCCTTTCCCACGCCGCTCTCGCCGACGATGAGCACACTGAGGTCGGTGGGAGCCACCTGAAGGGAGACGTCCAAGGCCCTGTTCAGTGCATCGCAGTTGCCCACGATATTATATCGCTGTTTAATTCGTTGCAGTTCAGTCGTATTCATAATTGGGTGACAAAATTACAGTTTTTTTTTCAATTCTCTGCAATTCTGGCAGATTTTTTATTGATTTTAATGAAAACGAGGCCTATAGCCACCCATATCAGTTCGCGCAGACGAACAATGAGGCCGACGAAGATACCGGCAGAAGCCGTCATCTGGAGTCCTGCGGTTGACATCAGGAAACCACCTTCGCGTCCTCCCAACTGGAGCGGAATGAAGAAAAGCAGGTTGGCAAAGAGCGACGTGAAGGCCAATATGAGGATGCAGTCGATGAAGTTCACGCTGGGCATCAACACCAGGAGGCAGAACATGATTTCCGCCGACGACAGGATGCGGCAAGCCAACTCCAGCAGCACGGCCATGAAGAACGTGCGCGGATTCTGCTTGTGAAGAGCGGCAATCTGGCGGTCGATGGTGTCGAGCTGTTCACGGTGCTCGCTGATGAAATCCTTTGCCCAGTTCCTGGCCCCCGGAATATGGCTCAGCACGTTCATCATGCGGAAGGCCAATCCCTTGCGGTAACCGACGATAAAAAACCAGATGCCGAGTGCGCAGAACACAAGCACGGCACAGAGCATGATGCCTACGGGCAGGTTGATTGGGCGTGTGAGGGCATAGAGCAAAACAGATACGAGCCAGAACCAGAAATGGCTGAAGATGTGGGTCATCGCATAGAGGATGACCGACGATGAGGCGCGTGCAGCGCCTATCTTCGGCGTGAGTTCCATGATGCGGTAAGGCTCGCCGCCCATCAGTCCGCCGGGGGTGGCGTAGTTGAGGGCAAATCCCGAGACGGTGACCTTGTAGAGCCAGAAGAACTTGACGGGAGAGGGCGTGATACTGCTATTCCCCGTGGATTCAGCAGCTTGGCGGGCGGGTGCTTTCTCTTCACCGCTCCGGATGATGATATACCAGGCAGCCGTGTTGAACAGATAGAGGAAGGCCCAAAGGATAATGACCGCGAAGAACCAGTAGCCGGCTCGCTGCAATCCTTCCCACACCTGCTGGAAGTCGAGTTGCGTCACCATGATGATGAGCACCACGATACCGAAGATGAAGAATCCGTTCTGATACTTCTTTTTCATTCGTCTCCTTGTTGGTTATTCAGCGCTTTTCTCGCTTTTCTTCTCGTTGTGGTCCTTGGCTTTCGGAATGTTGAAACGCACCTTCTCGCTATCATCCCGCTTCTCGTGATAGAGCTTCTTGAGCGGGTTTTTCAGCGGTTCGTCGTAGTTGGCGCGGTTGCGGCAGATGTCGATGGCCAGGTAGATGGCGTGGCGCATCGAATTCTCATCAGCCATTCCCTTGCCGGCAATGTTGAAGCTGACGCCTGTCAGGGGAGCGGTCTGCACGAGTTCCTGTCCGCCTGCATAGCTCACGCCGTCGCCAAGATCGAGTGCCTTGAAGGGCGCGATGGCCTGGTCGTCGTAGAGTGCCAGCACGGCATCGAAGGCGTCGAACCTGCCTTCGCCGAAGAAGGCATCGGCGGCATAAGGGCCAAAGATGTTCACCTTCTTCTCTTGCAGTTGTTCGATGGCCGGCTGGATGAGTTGCTTTTCTTCATCTCCGGGCTGCGGATTAAGGGCCAGGATGGCGATGCGCGGCTTCGAGATACGGAAGTCGCGGCGGAGCGTCTGGTGGAGCAGCAGCGCTTTCTCTTCGATGAGTTCCTGCGTGATAGCCTTGGGCACATCCTTCAGGGGCAGTCCGGTGGTGGCCAGTGCCATACGGAGCTGCTCGTTGATGAGCATCGGCAGGGGAGCGGTGGTGTCTCTTTCCACGGTGGGAGCCGTGACGAGCACGTCGAAGGCTTTCTGGCTGTAGTCCTCGCGGGCTTTGACGAGGGCCTTCAGGGCTGCGGCGTCAGATTGCTCCGTAGGCGTTCCGAGTTCCACTTTCACTTCCTCGGGGAAGGCAGCCAGCATGTTGAGCCGTCCGTCCTTGGCTTCGGTCACGTTGCCGATGTTGGTGTAAGACACCTGCATCTGCAAGGCATTGCGATGGAAAGCAGCCGCTTTCGGCGAGCCGTAGATGACGGGCGTGCATAGCTCCAGCATCTCCTGCGCTTCAAAAGTTCTAAAAATCAGTTCGTATCCGACACCGTTTGTGTCGCCGTGCGTGATGGCCACGCGAATCATTTTGTTGTCCATTGTTGGGGTTTATTTTGGGTTTTATGGGGTTTATGGGAGTAATGGGAATGATGGGACTGACGGGGCTATTCCAGCCTTAGGGTTTGCAGGGCCTCTTCGAGTCGCTGGAGGGGAAGCTCCTTGTCGCGGTCGGGGGCATAGAGGAAGGCCTCTGCCACCAGGATGCGGCCTCGCTTCTTGTCCATGCGGCTATGGCTGACGAAGGGACCGCCCATCATGTCGCCCTCCATTTCCCACCAGCCGCTGGTGCGGAGTATGCCGCTGGCGCTCCATTGATAGCCGACGGGGAGGCCCGCCTCGGTCTTCATGTACATCTGTGGTTCTTCGCCTGGCATGTTCTGCCGCATCACGCTGTCGCGCTTCTGGATGACGAGGGCGGTATCCAGGGCCTCGGCGGGATAGCTGTAGAGGCAGATGTTGCGCATGATGCTTGCGCCGTTGTCGGTGAACCACAGGAAGTCCTTGGCCTTGCGGCTGAGGGTCATTCCCTCGGGGATGGTCAGCGTGCAGCCCATTGACTTCAGGGCTTGGGCAATCTCGGCGGTGGTTCCGGCGGCGGTGTCGCCGGTTGCCTGACGTTCGGGCGAATGTTTGCCGGAAAGCGTCAGGTAGAATGCCAGCACGATGATGAGCAGGACGGCCAGCAGGATGAAACGCCCCCATCTCTTCATGACTTGCGGTTGCCGGATTTTCTCCCTTCGGCGAGGGCTTTTTTCTTGTCGGTCGTGAGCAGTCCGCAGGCGGCATAGATGTCCTGTCCGCGAGAGGCGCGGATGGTGGTGGTGATGCCGTGCTGGCAGAGGTAGTCGCGGAACTGCTCCATGCGTCCTTCGTCGGCAGCGGGCAGGTCCACGTCGGGAATCTGATGGAAGCGGATGAGGTTCACTCGCAACTGAGAGTCCCACTTGCCGCCGACGGCTTTGTCCATCGGTTGCAGCAGCCGGATGATGGCCTTGGCATGCTGGATGGAGTCGTTAAGGCCGCCAAACATGATGTATTCGAACGAGATGCGGCGCTGGTGGGTGAAATCCTGAGCAGCCAGCAGCTTGATGATTTCCTCGGCGGGCATGGCCTTTTCGGCAGGCATCAGTTGGGCGCGCTGTTCGTGGAGTGGGGAGTGGAGCGAGATGGCCACATGGCATTCGCTCTCCTTGAGAAAGCGTTCCAGTTTCCGAGGAATGCCCACGGAGCTCACCGTGATGCGCTTCGGGCTCCATGCCCAGCCCCAGGGGGCGGTCAGGATCTCCGTGGCACGGAGCACGGCGTCGAGGTTGTCCATCGGTTCGCCTTGTCCCATAAAGACGATGTTGGTGAGCCGTTCGGCCTCTGGCAAGGCGTAGATTTGGTTCAGGATGTCGGCGGCCGTGAGGTTTCCCTCGAATCCCTGCTTGCCGGTCTGGCAGAAGAGGCAGTTCATCTTGCAACCCACTTGCGAGGAAACGCAGAGCGTAGCCCGCTCGCCGTCGGGTATGAAGACGGTCTCCACGAAGCGGTTTGGGCTGGTTTCGACTGAGTCGCAACATACGGGGCCGCAGCTGACGGGGAAGAGGTACTTGATGGTACCGTCCACGGAGCGCTGACAGTCGATGGGCTCCATGGCGCCCACGCAGTACGCGGCGGCCAGTCTCTCGCGGTTCGCCTTGGAGAGATTGGTCATCTCCTCAACGCTCCTGACGCGCCGCTGATAGATCCATTGGGCCATCTGCTTGCCCGTAAAGGCAGGCATTCCGAGGCTCACGGCCACGTCGCGCAGTTCGTCGGGAGTCATTCCCAAGAGTGGTTTCTTCTCATTCATGGGTGCAAAGTTACACAATTTTATTGAGATTTCGTACCCGCCTGTGGTTCTTTTTATATATAAGGTATTGAAAAAAGCTGACAGCGCGTTTCCCCAATCCAGCCCGTGCATGAGTGGCTGAAAGCCTTCGGATGATGGTTTGAGGGGCAGCGGATGATACTTTGAAGGCCAACGGATGATGTTTTGACCTTCAAAGTATCATCGGACGACCTGCTTCTGATGGGCGGGAACCCGTCATCCAAAGGCTGGAAACGATGCTTCCAATGGGGGGAAACGGGGCATTCAGGCTTTGCACGAAAGCCTCGGAAATATAAGCGGCTGATTATTAAATAGTTGCAAAAACGGCCAAAAATCGGATATTCCGCTCCGATTTCCCGATGGCTGGATTCCGCGCGAGTTTTGGAGCCCAAACATGGATAAAATGTTTACAAACATTTCCGTAGGGCCGCGCCGTGGTTTTCTTTGCGACAAGCCTTTTTGCCGAAAATCTTTCCCCCGGTGAGTCAAATATATTTGCAATCGTTGCGATGAATCAAAATTTTGTTGTATCTTTGCGAACATATTCCAGAAAAAGCTATGAGAGAAAAGATTGACTGTTTTCTGCCCTGCAAGGATCTTGCGGAGATGGAATCCACCATCCAGCAGATGCGGGGCGCGCGAATGATACATCATATATTTCTGATGGTGAGCAGCGAGATGGCTGCCCAGAACGAGGCACCGGCCAACTGCTCGTTTGTGGTCATCGACCGCGTGCAGTCGGAGGCCACCATTCGGGAGATAGAACGCCAGGTGACGGCAGACTTCGTGCTGCTCTACACCAAGGACACCCCTTTGCTGCTGGGCCTCTACACCACGGTGCGCATGGTGCGCGTGGCTTCCGACACGGATGCCGCCCTGGTCTATGGCGACCGCTATGAAGAGCACCGCGAGGAGCGTGACGGCAAGTCCGTCAGAACGCGTGTGGCGCATCCCGTCATCGACTACCAGCCAGGCTCCATCCGCGACGATTTCGACTTCGGAAGCCTGATGCTCATCCGTTCGTCGCTCCTGCATCAGTATGCGCAGGAGATGCCCCAGATGGGCTATCAGTATGCCGGACTCTATGCCCTGCGCCTGTTTCTGAGTCGCAAGGGCAGCCTGTTCCACCTGAATGAATTCCTCTACACCGAGGAAGAGAGCGACCTCCGCGCCAGCGGCGTGAAGCAGTTCGACTACGTGAACCCCGCCAACCGCGAGGTGCAGATAGAGATGGAATCGGCAGCCACGGCCCATCTGAAGGCCATCGGTGCCCTGGTGGATACGAACAACTACCTGAAGCCCGACTTCAACGAGCAGGAGTTTGCCTATGAAGCCTCGGTCATCATCCCCGTCTTCAACCGCGAGAAAACGATAGCCGACGCCGTGAAAAGCGCCTTGGAGCAGAAAACCAACTTCCCGTTCAACGTGATTGTGGTGAATAACCACTCCACCGACCGCACGGGCGAGATCCTGTCCGGTATGTCGGCGTCGAATGCCGACAAGCGGAACCCGCTGGTGGTGATTGTCCCCGAGCGCACCGACCTTGGCATTGGCGGCTGCTGGAATGTGGCCGTGCATGACGAACATTGCGGGCGCTTTGCCGTTCAGCTGGACAGCGACGACCTCTATTCCTCGCCCTCCACGCTTCAGCGCATCGTGGATGCCTTCCATAAGCAGAAGGCGGCCATGATCATCGGCTCCTACCGCATGTGCGACTTTGAGCTCAACACACTGCCTCCGGGCCTTATCAGCCACGCCGAATGGACCGACGAGAACGGCCCCAACAATGCCCTTCGCATCAACGGACTGGGAGCACCGCGTGCTTTCTTCACACCGCTGCTGCGCCAGATTAAGTTCCCCAACACCAGCTATGGTGAAGACTACGCGCTGGGACTGGCCTTCAGCCGCAGCTACCGCATAGGGCGCATCTTCGACGAGCTCTATCTCTGCCGCCGATGGGGAGGCAACAGCGATGCCGCACTTTCCATAGAAAAGGTGAACGCCAACAATCTCTACAAGGACCGCCTGCGCACGATGGAAATCAGCGCACGCCAGCGGATAGTGAGCGGGAAGGGCGACATGATGGCTTCCGACAGTCTTTCGCGCTTCTTCGTGCGCCAGCTGGAAACCTGGGAAGACGCCCGGCTCCACTTCCGCGACCTGCATCAGGTGGAGACGCGCGACTTGCCGCTGGGCGAAACTACGCTCAGCGTGCAGTTCAATCCCGCCCGCATCCGTTCCACGGGAGCCAAGATCGACCGCAAGGCATTGGCTGCGCGTCCCTGTTTCCTGTGTCAGCAGAACCGTCCCGAATTGCAGATGAAGAAGTCGGTGGACCACAAATACGAACTGCTGGTCAATCCGTTCCCCATCCTGCCTACCCACTATACCATTCCCCGCAAGGAACATAAGCCGCAAGCCATCCTGAGCCACTACGGCGAAATCCATAAGCTGCTGGGCACTTATCCCGACCTGATGGTCTTCTACAATGGTCCGAAGTGTGGCGCCAGCGCCCCCGACCACATGCATTTCCAGGCCGGAACGAGCGGAATGCTCCCCTTGCAGCAGCAATGGCAGCGACTGAGCCGTAACCTCCAGGAGGTGTATCTGCTCAACGAGAACGAAGGCATCTGGCACATCGCCGAATACCCGGCTCCGGCATTGCTCATCAAGAGCCGTAGCCGCGAGCACGACGAACAGCTCTTCGGCACCGTCTATCGCGCCTTGCCGCAGACCGATCCCGAGCCTATGATGAATATCGTGAGCTGGCGCGAAAAGGAAGACTACCTCTCCGTGGTGTTCCTTCGCAAGCACCATCGTCCTGCCTGCTATAGTGCCGAAGGCGAGCAGCAGATGCTTATCTCGCCGGGCGCACTCGATATGGCAGGACTGATCATCACGCCCCGCAAGGAAGACTTCGAGCGAATCACGCCCCAACAGGCCGTAGCCATCCTGAAAGAGGTGAGCCTCGATGAGCAGGAAGTGGCCCAGGTGATAAAGAATATCCGTTGCCAGAACGACGGCGTCAAGAAGGAGTCGCTGCTGCTGAAGCAGGAACCCACGGTCACCGTCGGCATCGTGAGTGCCGGGAAGATCGTCTTCACCCTCAACAAATCCTATATGGCCAAGGGCGAAAGCATCACCGGACAGCAGACCGTGGAGTTCTCGGAAGGCGGAATCCTCTGGAACGGAAACCTCTATCGCGACCTGAAGTTCAAGCCCGAGAGCAAGGATTCGTCATTCTCGCTCGAGAATGTGACCATCGGCGTGAACTTCCATTGGGAGCGCAAGGAGACGCAGACCTTCCAGGGCATGCTCCGGCTGGTGGTGGAAGAGGACAAGATATGCGCCATCAACGAACTGCCCGTAGAAGCCTATCTGACGAGTGTCATATCGAGTGAGATGAGTGCCACGTCATCCCTGGAGTTCCTGAAAGCCCATGCCGTCATCAGCCGCTCATGGCTTCTGGCCCAGATGGAGAAGCGCAAGCAATTCAGCAATGGTGCCAATAACTTCTTCTCGTTTACGAAGAAAGAGAACGAGCTCATCCGCTGGTACGACCGCGAAGATCATACCATCTTCGACGTCTGTGCCGACGACCATTGCCAGCGCTATCAGGGCATCACGAAACAGACCAACCAGCATGTGGCCGAAGCCATCCGTGCCACGCGCGGACAAATCCTGATGTATGGCGATGAGATTTGCGACGCCCGCTTCTCCAAGTGTTGCGGCGGCGTCACGGAGGAGTTCCAGTTCTGTTGGGAAGACACGCCCAAGCCCTATCTGGTGAGTATCAAGGACCGTGCCGTGGGCATGGACCACGACTTCTGCGATACGAAGGATGAGGCCGTCTTGCGGCAGGTGCTCAACGACTACGATCAGGAGACGCAGGATTTCTATCGCTGGACGGTGGAATACACGCAGGAAGAGCTCCGCGCCCTGTTGGAGAACAACCTGAAGATGGACTTCGGCGAGATTGTTTCGCTGGAACCTCTGGAGCGCGGCAAGAGCGGACGTATCTGGAAACTGAAGATCGTGGGCACCAAGTGTCAGTTCACCATTGGCAAGGAACTTGAAATCCGCCGTGCACTCTCCGAGACCCATCTGCTGAGCAGCGCCTTCGACGTGAAGAGCGAGAAGTTCGTCAACGGCGTTCCCCAACGCTTCATCCTCCACGGAAAAGGCTGGGGCCATGGCGTGGGACTTTGCCAGATAGGTGCTGCCGTGATGGGAGAGCGCGGCTATGGCTACGACAAGATCCTGCTTCACTATTATCAGAATGCTGAAATCAAGACTATCTATAAATAAGGAATGAAAAAGAGAAATCCCTGGAGTTGGATTCCAACTCTCTATTTTGCCGAGGGCGTGCCCAACGTGCTGGTCACCGTTGTGGCTGTCATCATGTACATGCAACTGGGTATGACCGATACCGAACTGGCCCTCTATACCAGCTGGCTCAATCTGCCTTGGATTATCAAGCCCCTGTGGAGTCCGTTCGTGGATCTGTATAAGACCAAGCGCTGGTGGGTTATCACGATGCAGCTGCTCATCGGAGCCTCGCTTGCGGGCGTGGCTTTCACGCTGAATGCCTCGTTCTGGTTTCAGGGCACGATGTTCTTCTTCTTCCTGATGGCTTTCTCAAGTGCCACGCACGACATTGCCGCCGACGGTTTCTATATGCTGGAACTCTCGGAGCACGACCAGGCTTGGTTCGTGGGCATCCGCAATCTGTTCTATCGCGTGGCCGTCATCTTCGGCAATGTGGTACTCGTCTATATCGCAGGACAGCTGCAACTGATGTTCCGCCATCGCACCGCTTTCACATGGAGCCTGGTGTTCTATGGTGTTGCCGGCGTGTTCATCGCCCTTTGGCTCTATCATGCCTATATCATGCCGCGGCCTGCTGCCGACAAGCGACGTGAGAATACCACTCCCCGCGAGGTGTGGAACGGATTCGTGGAAATGGCCCGGACGTTTATCCACAAGATGCCTGCCAAGCCGATGCTTTTCGCGCTGCTCTTCTTGCTTTTCTATCGTTTCCCCGAAGCCATGCTCGGCAAGATGAGCACCACCTTCCTGATGCGTCCGGGCAGTGCCGGCGGTTTAGGACTTTCGCCGCAGGAGTTCAGCTTTGCCTACGGCACGGTGGGCGTTATCGGACTGATGCTCGGCGGTATTCTGGGCGGCATGCTTGCCAGCCGCGACGGATTGAAGAAGTGGCTGTGGCCCTTTGTCTGCGCCATTACGCTCCCCGACATCGTCTATGTCTATCTGAGCTATGTCATGCCTTCCAACCTGGTGCTCATCAGTAGCTGCATCTTCGTGGAACAGTTTGGCTACGGCCTTGGCTTCACGGCTCTCACCCTCTATATGCTCTATATCGCGCAGGGCGAGTTCAAGACTTCCCATTATGCCATCTGTACGGGCATCAGCTATTTGGGACTGATGCTCCCCGGAATGGTTTCGGGATGGCTGAAGGATGCCGTGGGCTACCGCACGTTCTTCATCATCGTGATGGGGCTGTGCCTGATCACGTTTATCGTTACCTATTTCATAAAGATTGATCCTGAATTCGGAAAACGACAGGAATAAAAGCAAAGCGCTTCATCAATCGATGAAGCGCTTTGTGATTTCTGTGTATTCGTCGATGCGGCGGTCGCGTAGGAATGGCCACCAGCGGCGCACATTCTCCGAGCGCTCCAAGTCGAGTTCCACCACGAGTGATTCTTCTTCCTTTTCCGAAGCGCGGTAGAAGAGTTCGCCCTGCGGTCCGGCAATGAAGGATGAGCCCCAGAATTGTATGCCCGGCGTCTGCTTGCTGGGGTCTGGCTCAAAGCCCACGCGGTTGACGGCAATAACGGGAAGTCCGTTGGCCACGGCATGTCCGCGCATCACGGTGGTCCATGCTTCGCGCTGGCGTTGTTGTTCGTCGGGCGTATCTTCGTCGGCATACCCGATGGCGGTGGGGTAGATGAGCATCTCCGCTCCCTGCAGGGCCATCAGGCGTGCAGCCTCGGGATACCATTGGTCCCAGCAGACGAGGACGCCCAGTTTTCCGACGCTCGTCTGAATAGGATGGAAACCGAGGTCGCCTGGTGTGAAGTAGAACTTCTCGTAGTAGGCGGGATCGTCGGGAATGTGCATCTTGCGGTATTTGCCGGCTATGCTGCCGTCTTTCTCAATCACCACAGCGGTATTGTGGTAGAGGCCGGGCGCGCGTTTCTCGAACAGCGAGGTCACGATGACCACTCCGAACTGCTTGGCCAGTTCGCCATAGAATCCCGTTGAAGGACCGGGGATGGGTTCGGCAAGATCGAAGTTGTTGACGTCCTCCACCTGGCAGAAGTAGAGGGAGTTGTGCAACTCTTGGAGCACGATGAGCTGTGCACCACGTTTGGCCAGGTCCTCAATGCCCTTTGCCAGTCGCATCATGTTGTCCGTGCGGTCAGCCACGTTGTGCTGTTGCAGTATGCCAATCTTTATTGTTCTCATATTCTTTTATTTTTTTGACGTTATAACGTTATAACGTTATAACGAGATTCTTCACTCTTCATTCTTCATTTAAAAGCGGGAACTGCATCGTGCAGCAATGGATGCTGCCGTGCTGTTTGATGATGGAGCGGCTGTCTATGGCCACCATCTCGCGGTCGGGGAAGGCGCTTTGGATGATGCTGATGGCTTCGGCATCGTTTTCCGGCTGTTGGTAGGTGGGCACCAATACTGCTCCGTTCAGAATCAGGAAGTTGGCGTATGTGGCGGGGAGCTGTTCTCCGTCTTCGTCGTAGATGGGCGAGGGTAGGGGCAGTTCCAGCAGCCGGTAGTGCTTGCCGTCCAGCGTCCGTAATTCTTTCAGTTGCTCGCTCATCTTCGGGTCTTCATTATATAATAAGGTGTGGCCTGGGGCCGTGCGCACAATCGTATCAATATGTCCGTCGGTATCGTCGCCGGGCATGGGTTCGGCATCCAGCCATACAATGCGCTGGGCATGGAGACGGCGCTTCAGTTCTGCTTCTATTTCCGCTTCATGGAGCGGCTGGTTGCGATGAGGAGCCAGCAGACAGCAGCGCGTGGTGAAGATGGTTCCCTCGCCATCGCTCTCGATGGAGCCGCCTTCGAGCACGAAGTCGAGATGGTTTTCGTAGGCGGGGGTGTTGCCGTGGCACGGCAACATACGGAACAGCTTTGCGTTGATGGCATTATCCTGCTGGGCTTCGAATTTCTCGCCCCATCCGTTGAAGCAGAAATCCAGCAGGAAAAGCTTCTCTCTCTTCTCTGTCAAGCTGATAAACCCGTGGTCGCGAGCCCAGGTGTCGTTGGTCTCGCAGGCGAAGAACGTAATCCGCTTCATCTGCTGTTCGCTGAGTCTGGCGGCAAGCATCGGCTTCATCTCTTCAGGTCGTGGGTGCACAATGAGCAGCGGTTCCCGCAGCGTGATGGCATCGGCCATTTCCAGGTAAGTCTCCGTGATTTCATCCAGAATGGGCAGCCAGTCGGTATCCCGGTGGGGCCACGTCAGTTGGATGAAAGCCTGCGGTTCCCATTCAGCGGGCATTCTCAGTATGTTTCTTGTCTCTTCCATAATTTGGGCACAAAGATACGATTTAGCGAGCACAAAAGCAAGAAAATCGAAAATATTCTTTACCTTTGTCGGCTGAATGAAGAGGCACGGAGAAATACTCACGAAGTTCATATTGGCAGTCAGCATGCTGCTGGCGGTTCAAACGGCCAAGGCCCAAAAGGAACGGCCCGACACCTTGCAGGGGGAACAGCTCGACGAGGTGGTGGTCACTACGCGCTCTGCCCGTCAGCGCTTCGAACAGGTGCAGATTGGCGTTGAGCAGGTCCAGATGAGCGAGGTGCAGCGCTTGCCGGCATTCTTCGGTGAGCACGACATCATGCGCTCCGTGCAGCTGTTGCCGGGCGTGAAAGCCGAGAGCGAGGCTACGAGCGGCTTTCAGGTTCGGGGCGGAACGTCATCGCAGAACAGCATCCTGCTCGATGATGCGCCGATTTATAACGTCGGCCATCTCATGGGACTCATTTCTGCCTTTAATGACAACGTGATCGGTTCGGCAGCCCTTTATAAAGGATTGATTCCCGCACAGTTCGGAGGGGCCACTTCGGCGGTGATGAATATCGCCACGCGCTCAGGCAGTATGGACGGTCTTCACGGCAATGCCACGGTGGGGCTGCTCTCTTCGAAACTCAGCGTCGAAGCTCCCATCGTGCCCCAGAAACTGTCGTTCATGCTTTCGGCACGCCGTTCTTACATGGACGCCATGATGAGGAGCATGGAGGATTTCAAGGATAACACGCTCTATTTCTACGACCTCAATGCGAAGTTGAGTTTCAACCTCAATCCCCGCAATCAGATATTCGTTTCGTTTCTTGCCAGTCGCGACAAGATGGGCGTGGAAGACCTGATGATGATTAAATGGAAAAACCTGACGGCCACAGGGAAGTGGGTGAGTCGTCTGGGCAATAATGCCATATCCAACACCTCCCTGATATTCTCTCATTTCGATACCGATGTGTCGCTCGACGTGATGGGGTGGGACTTGTCGTTCACGGGATTTATCCGGCAGGGTGGCCTGCGCCAGAACTTTACTTTCAATCTCGGACGGAGTCATCAGCTGGAAGCAGGACTGCAGTCGATGCTCATCAGTCTGAAATCAGCCGAATGGAAACTGCAGTTCAATAACCAGTGTGAGAAACGTCCGTCGTGGGAAAACAACGTGTGGGTGAGCGATCTCATCAGCATCGGCAAGAAGCTGAAGGTGTTGGCAGGCCTGCGACTTAACAGTTTCACGGCCTTGGGCGGTGCCGACTACTACCAGTTGGACGATGCCGGCATGATAACCGAACGGTTCGACCCCGGCAAATGGCACAACGTGAAGACTTGGCTCACGCTGGAACCGCGATTGAGCATGAACCTCACCGTCAACGACCAGATAGGCCTGAAGGCAGGCTACAGCCGCACGGCACAAAACATCCATGCCCTGCGCAACCAGTCGGCTTCCACGCCTTTCGACCGCTTCACGGCCAGCAGCAATCTGCTTCAGCCCCAGATTGCCAACCAGTGGAGTGCCGGACTTCATCTGATGACGAAAGACCGCCATTGGGATCTCACTCTGGAGGGCTATTATAAAAAGGTGGAGCATGTGCTCGACTATAAGGACGGCAAGAGTTTCAACTCCGAAATAGAGATAGAACGCATCATCCTGCCGGGCAACGGAAGAGCCTATGGCGCAGAGTTCTGCCTGCATAAGAACATCGGGAAACTGACGGGATGGCTCTCTTATACCCTTGCCTGGAGCGAGAACAAGATTCCCGGCATCAATGGCGGCCGCTGGTACACGGCCAGCAACGACCGGCGCCATGATGTCGCCATCGTGGGTATCTATGCCCTGAACGACAAATGGGACCTTTCCGCCACATGGACCTACAACACCGGAAGGGCCTTCACCGCTCCGAGTGCAAAGTATGAAATGACGGGCAACGTGTATTATTACTATGCTGAGCGCAACGGCTACAGGGAACCCGCCAACCACCGTCTGGACCTCTCGGCCCGATGGCACAAGAAACTCAAAGGCGGAAAGATTTCCCGCGAGTGGACGTTTGGCGTGTATAACGCCTACAACCACTACAACCCGTTCATCATCGTCTTCCAGGAAGACCGTCAGGAACCCACGGGAACCAGGGCCACGCAGTACAGCATGTTCGGCATTCTGCCCAGTATTTCACTCTCTTACCAATTCTGAACGTATGAAGAAAAGTTATCTACTCTTCGTCCTCCTGGCCCTCGCTTCCTGCGAGAAAGACATCCACATCGACTACCATGAGATAGAACCGATGCTGGTCGTAGAGGGAGGCATCACGGACGGCGGTTGCGACGTGCGCCTCAGTTCAACGATGGAGATGGCTTATCCCGACGGGGCATCGCCCGTGAAAGGTGCCCGCGTCGTCATCACCTCATTGGACGACGGCCACTCTTCCCCGCTCGTTTACCGGAAATACGGCCATTACCAGAGTTCCTTCAAGGGGGAGCCCGGCAAGACCTATCGGCTGGACATCTGGAACGGCGACCAGCATTTCACGGCTCAGTCCACCATGCCACATCCCCCGGTCATCAGTTCGTTCCACTTCCAATGGCAGGAAATGGTGGGCATGCGCATCGTGATGGCCGACCTCCGTTTTCTCGATACGCCTGACGAAGAGAACTATTATTACATGAATGTGTATCGCAACGACGAATCCTATCGCTGGACGGTCATCCGCGACATCCTGAATCCGGGCGGTGAAATCCAGCAGGTGTTCGGCTGTATGAGCGAGAAATCGGCCGAGGAGAACAAGCCCGAAGACCATGACAACATCCTCTATGATGGCGATAAGATAACCGTGGAACTGGCCTCTATCGACCGCGTCACCTACGATTATCTCTATGCCCTCCAGCTTTCGGGCCGCAGTTCTTCCAATCCTGTTTCCAACATCTCGGGCGGTTGCCTGGGATGTTTCTGGGCAGCAGGCGTGGCACGCTATGAATGTGTCTATCAGACGTCTGAGGTGAAGCCTTGATTCGGGGCCGGACGAATCTTTTTTGCGCGTTTTCTTGGCAATTTCAAAATAAAGCACTAATTTCGCGCCGAACTTTTAATAGTGATATCCGAATGAAAAGAATTGGTTTATATCTGGTGATGGGCATCTTTGCCTGCAGTTTGTCCAACGTGGTGTTCTCTTCCTGTAAGCAAAAGGCGGAACCCGTGCAACAGGTTGACGGCTTTATGAACACCATTGCAGACGAATCGGCCGACAGCTATGCAAAGAAGCGCAATCAATCCACGGCAAAGACGGGCATGGAAATACCCGGCAAGATGAAGAATACGCCTGAGCAGATTCTGCATCGCATGGCTTACACCGTGAGCTATAACTCCACGACGAAAATCCCCAACTGGGTGGCGTGGCATCTGACGGCTGCACACGTCAGCGGATCGTCGCAGCGCAGTCAGGAGATGTTCCAGGAAGACCATCAGGTGAAGAACGGCCCGACGAATAGCGATTACTTCAATTCCGGTTTCGACCGCGGCCACATGTGTCCTGCAGGCGACAATAAGTGGAATTGTCAGGCCATGCAGGAGACTTTCTATTTCACCAACATGTGTCCGCAGGTTCATTCGCTCAATTCCGGCGGATGGAACGATCTGGAAGTGGCCTGCCGCAAGTGGGCCAGGAAATACGGCGACGTGTATATCGTATGCGGACCAGTGCCGCAGCAGACACCAATCCGCACCATTGGCCGCAACAAGGTGTGGGTGCCGCGCGAGTTTTTCAAGGTGGTGCTTTGTCTGCGTGGCGAAGGTTCTCCCAAGGCCATCGGCTTTATCTATCCCAATGCCACGGCTTCGCGCAAGATTTTCTCCTACGCCATGTCGGTTGATGAGGTGGAGCGCCGCACCGGCATCGACTTCTTCCCGCAGCTCGACGACCGCACGGAAGACCGCATCGAGGCCGACCGCGGCTATTTCTAATGGTTTGGAAATCATTAAAAAACTATAAAATCGATTGCCTGCGGTTCAGGAAAACCTCAGCGTTCCGTTTTTTTTATTAATTTTGCACACAAATTATGCAGTAGCATGAAAATACGAGAAGTGGTGGATGCCCTTGAACGTTTCGCGCCTCTGCCCTTGCAGGAAGACTACGATAATGCCGGCTTGCAATTGGGATTGACAGATACGCAGGAAGTCTCAGGGGCATTGTTGTGTCTTGACGTGACGGAGGCTGTGGTCGATGAGGCTGTGGCCTTAGGTTGTAATCTTATCGTGAGTCATCATCCGCTCATCTTCCGTCCGCTGAAGCATCTCACTGACGAGAATCAGGTGCAGCGCACGGTTCGGAAGGCCATTGTCAACAACGTGGCCCTTATCTCCATGCACACCAATCTGGACAATGCCGTGGGAGGCGTGAACTGGAAAATGGCAGAGAAAATGGGAGCCCGACCCCTCACAAAGGGAGAGGAGCTTCAGGAAGAAGTTTCTTTGCAGGAATCAGGCGAGGCAAGCAACGTCAAGTCTCCCCTCCTTTCGGGAGGGGTCGGGGGTGGGCTTCCTCTTTTTGCGCAGTTGTCAGAACCGATGGCTGCCGCCGATTTCATCCAGATGCTGAAGCGCACGTTCGGCGTGGAATGCGTGATGGCCAACCAGTTGTTGCAGCGCCCCATCCGTAAGGTAGCTCTTTGTGGCGGTGCCGGATCGTTCTGTCTTGGTGAGGCCATTCGCAGCGGGGCCGATGCTTTCGTGACGGGCGAGATGGGTTATCACGAGTATTTCGGCCATGAGCAGGAAATCCAGATTGCCGTCATCGGACACTATCAGAGCGAACAGTTCACCTGCGAGCTGCTGAAGGAGATCCTTGAGCGAGATTGCCCGGAACTGAAGTGCCACGTCACGAAGTTGAATACCAATCCGATACATTATTTTTAATTCACAGATATATTATTTCAAACGTATAAAATATGGCAAAGAAAGATCCAACAGACTTGTCAGTTGAAGAGAAACTGAAAACCCTTTACCAGTTGCAGACCACTCTTTCAAGTATCGACGAGAAGCGAGCTCTCCGCGGAGAACTGCCCCTCGAAGTGCAGGACTTGGAAGATGAGATTGAAGGTCTGACCACACGTGTGGAGAAGATTGAAAGTGAGATTAGCGACTTTAAGGCAGCTATCACTCAGAAGAATGGTGAGATTGCCAATGCTGAAGCAAGCGTGGAGCGTTACAAGACGCAACTCAACGATGTGAAGAACAACCGTGAGTATGACACGCTTTCGAAGGAAATCGAATTCCAGGAGCTGGAAATCCAGCTCTGCCAGAAGAAGATCCGTGAGGCCAATGTCCGTATTGAGGAGCGTAAGGCTGATCTGACACAGGCTCAGGAGATTATCGCAGACCGTCGTCAGGCACTCGATGAGAAGAAGAACGAGCTGGATGAAATCATGGACGAGACCCGTGCCGAGGAAGACCGCCTGAAGGATAAGGCCCGCGAACTGGAGCAGAAGATTGAGTCACGCCTGCTCACTTCGTTCAAGCGTATCCGCAAGAACGCCCGCAACGGTCTGGGCATCGTGTATGTGCAGCGTGATGCCTGCGGTGGTTGCTTCAACAAGATTCCGCCCCAGCGCCAGCTCGACATCAAGATGCACAAGAAGATTATCGTTTGCGAATACTGCGGCCGTATCCTCATTGATCCGGAACTTGCCGGCGTGAAGATCGACAAGCCCGTCACCGACGAAAAGCCCAAGCGCAAGCGCGCTATCCGCAAGAAGAAGGACGAAGACGCTGCTGAGGATTAATTCCCCGGCAGTGCCTTCCTCGTTTTTCCTATGAAAACATATCAATGAATCTATAATTATCAACTTAATAAAATCTAAAGTATTATGAGCCAGAAACAACAAAACGGAAGTGTCATAGCCATTGTCACGATGTTCTTCCTTTATGCAATGATTTCATTCGTTACCAATCTGGGAGCACCTATCGGTGTCATCTGGAAGAACCAGCCTGAAATCGGCGGTAGCAACGTGCTCGGCATCATGGGTAACTTCATGAACTTCTTTGCTTACCTCTTCATGGGTATCCCTGCTGGTAAGATGCTGACCAAGGTGGGCTACAAGAAGACCGCCCTCATCGGTATTGCCGTGGGCTTCTTCGGTGTGCTGATCCAGTATCTTTCAGGTTTCTCAGGTGGTATCCCCGGATTCTGCGTGTATCTGCTGGGCGCATTCATTTCCGGTTTCTCCGTTTGCATCCTGAATACGGTGGTTAACCCCATGCTCAACCTGCTCGGTGGCGGCGGTAACCGCGGTAACCAACTCAATATGATCGGTGGTACGCTGAACTCTCTTTCCGGCACGCTGACCCCCATGCTCGTGGGTGCGCTCATCGGAACGGTGACTGCCAATACCCAGATGGCCGACGTGAACCTCGTGATGTATATCGCCATGACGGTGTTTGCCCTGGCCTTCATCATCCTCAACTTTATTCCTATTGAGGATCCCGAGATGGGTAAGGTGACGTCTGAGACCAAGTTCGAGCACTCTCCCTGGTCATTCCGCCACACGCTGCTCGGTGTGATTGCCATCTTCGTCTATGTAGGTGTTGAGGTGGGTATCCCCGGCGGTATGAACTTCTATCTCTCCGACACCACGGCCAATGGAGCTTGGGTGAATCCCGAAGCCATTGCCAATGCTGCCACCATCGGTGGTGCAGTGGCTGCCATGTATTGGCTGCTGATGCTGATCGGACGTATGGTGGCCGGAACGATTGCCGGTAAGGTGTCTTCCCGCCAGATGATGCTGGCTACTACAGCCGTAGGCATGATTCTTATCGTTGCAGCCATCCTCATTCCGAAGTCAGTGACCGTTACCATGCCTATCGTGGATATCATGAAGTTTGAGGTCTATTCGGTGATGGTGCCGCTGAGTGTACTGCTGCTCGTGCTTGTAGGTCTCTGCACATCGGTGATGTGGGCATCTATCTTCAACCTTGCCACCGAAGGACTCGGCAAATACACAGCTCAGGCCAGTGGTATCTTCATGATGATGGTTGTAGGTGGTGGCGTTCTGCCCGTTGTGCAGAACTTCTTCGCCGACATCATGGGTTACATGCCCAGCTATTTCGTCTATCTGCTGGCTATGGCCTACATGTTCTACTATGCGCTGATTGGTTGCAAGAACGTGAACAAGGACATCCCCGTGGATTAATCGTAGAAACGCTGATAAATACGCAAGGCCGCATTCCTTTTATGGGATGCGGCTTTTCTGTTTGTCGTGTTCTCGGAATCAGAAACAATCCTGTTTCGCTTTCATCTTTCGTGTTTTCCAAATTGGATACATTACAATAAAAATCATAACTTTTATGTTGGAAAATGCGCGGTTTTTATTATCTTTGTGCCCAACTTTTGTGTTATATATAAGCAATTAGTATCATGAAGTTGAGCATTTTCTTTTCGTTGGCGCTTCTGGTGATGGGTTTTGGCACAGCACAGGCTCAGAACGACACGGCGGCTATTGCGCTTGAGAATGTTGTCGTCACGGGAACCCGTGCGGCAACCGATGTGCGCCATCTCCCTATGACGGTCAATGTGATTAATCGCCAGAAACTCACAGAGAGTTTCCGTCCCAATATGTTGCCTACACTTACAGAGCAAGTGCCGGGCCTTTTCACCACGGCCCGTGGTATGATGGGCTATGGCGTCAGTGGTGGCGCTGCCGGCGGCATCAATTTCCGCGGCATCAGCGGTGGTTCCGGACAGTTGATGGTTCTCATCGACGGTCATCCGCAGTATCAGGGAGTCTATGGTCATCCCATATCCGACAGCTATCAGACGATGATGGCCGAGCGTGTGGAAATACTCCGTGGCCCTGCCTCGGTGCTTTATGGCAGCAATGCGATGGGGGGCGTCATCAATATCGTTACGCGCGGCATGCATCGTGACGGTGTTCGCACGAGTGTCAATCTCGGTGCCGGTTCCTGGGGAACGTTTCAGGCTGAAGTGTCCAATCAGGTACGCTCTGGTCGATTCTCCAGTACGGTTGCTGCCCAGTATGGCCGCAGCGACAACCATCGTCCGCGTATGGGTTTTGAGCAGTATGGCGGCTATTTGAAACTGGCTTATGATTTCAATGAGCATTGGAATGCTTTCGTCGATGGCAATCTGACGCGTTTCAATGCTTCGAATCCTGGAACGGTGGATGCTCCCATTTACGAAGGTGACCAGTGGATCACGCGCGGAGCCGTGGCGCTGGGTGTTGAAAACCATTACGACCGCATGAGCGGACGCATCAGCGTGTATGATAACTTCGGATTCCATAAGATTAACGACGGCTACGGCGAGGGACAGCAACCCCAGAAGCGCCTCTTCCGTTCGAAAGATGCCTTGGCTGGTGTGAGCCTCTATCAGAGTTTCAACCTCTTCGAAGGTAACCGACTGACCGTGGGTTTTGACTATCAGCACATCTATGGCCGAGCTTATTACACGTCGCGTGAGACAGGCGAAGTGCTGGAGACGCAGAATAAGCAGAGTGCCCATTCCCATCGCAACGAAGTGGCCGGATACGTTGATTTCCGGCAGGACATCCTTTCCTGGCTTACGGTGGATGCCGGGCTCCGCGTGGATCATCATTCCGTGACAGGTACGGAACTGATTCCGCAAGGCGGAGTCGTTATCCGTCCGATAGAAACCGGCGAAATCAAGGCTATGGTGAGCAAGGGTTTCCGCAATCCAACCATGCGCGAGATGTACCTCTATCCTCCGTCGAATGAAGATCTGAAGCCCGAGCGCCTGATGAACTACGAACTCTCTTGGAGACATAAACTGCCGGCTACTGGGTTCTCCTATGGCGTGAACCTTTTCTACCTGAAGGGCGACAATATGATACAGACCGTGCGCATCGACGGTAAACCGCGCAATGTGAACACCGGTGAAATAGAAAACTACGGCGTGGAAGTGGAGGCTTCCTATGCGTTGAATACTCACTGGAGCCTGAATGCCAACCATTCCTACGTCCACATGAAGAATCCCGTGCTTGGCTCACCTGAAAACAAGAGCTATCTGGGTGCCACCTGGCATCAGGGTAAATGGAATGCCAGCTTAGGCTTGATGAATATCCTGGCACTCTACACGGCCGTAGGCGAGAACGAGACGAAAGAATATTTCCTTCTGCTGAATGCCACGCTTGGCTATCAGCTGACTAAGAACGTAGCCTTGTGGGCGAAAGGGGAGAACCTGCTGGCTCAGCGCTATGAGATCAATGCCGGCTTCCCCATGCCGAGAGCCACCTTCATGGGCGGTGTGAACATCAGTTTCTGAATCTGCCATGGAAGAACTCAAGCATCTTTTACAACGCGAAGAAGTACGTGGCGTGGTACGCACGGCCACAGGTGAGATTCATGAATTCCACCGGCAGGGAGTCATCGATCTCTTCACACTTCTCACTGAAGCCCCCCAAATGCTCCAAGGCTCACAGATAGCCGATCGCGTAATAGGCCGCGGAGCAGCCCTGCTCATGGTGAAGGGTGGAGTACAAGAAGTCTTTGCCTACGTCATTAGTGAGTCGGCATTAAGCATTTTCAAGCAGGCAGGCATACCCGTCACCTATAACTCCCTGCAGCCGCACATCATCAATCGCACCGGCACCGACATCTGTCCCGTGGAGAAACTTACCTCATCCACCAGCGATCCCGACGAAGCCTACGAGCGAATCAAGGCTTTCCTCCAATCTAAACCCCATTAATTCCCAAGACTCATAAACCTATAAACCCAAATAACATGACAACAAAAAACATCACCCTCCATCAGCTGGGAATCAGCAATCTGAAAACTTATCTCCTGGCAGCCGCTTTCGTGGTAGGCAACATCGTCTTGCCGCAGTTGTGTCATCTTCTTCCGCAGGGAGGACTCATCCTTCTGCCCATCTATTTTTTCACCCTCGTAGCCGCCTATAAGTACGGCTTCACCGTGGGACTGCTCACCGCCGTCTTTTCACCCCTCGTGAATCATCTCCTTTTCGGTATGCCCGCATCTGCCATGCTCCCCATCATCCTGGTGAAGAGCACGCTTCTGGCATTGGCAGCCGCCTATATCGCCAAGAAGACACAGCGCGTAAGTCTGCTTACCGTGACTTTGGCCGTCGTGGCTTATCAGTCCGTAGGTATGTTAGTAGAATGGGCCATGACAGGCTCTCTGCAGACCGCCCTCCAAGACATTTGGCTCGGCTATCCTGGCATTTTCCTCCAGATTATCGGCGGATGGCTCATCCTCCGTTTTCTGTTGAAAGACTGACCCTCCCTTTGCATATAGCAATAACAAAAGATTCACAAAACAGGGCGCCCCGTTTTGTGAATCTTTTATTTGTTCTGCTTTTTGATTCCTTATTTCTTGAAGAACGAAGCGATCCAGAGGATGCAGCAGGCACCAATGATAGCTGTGGCAAGCTGACCCAGGAGTCCACCCCACGAAATGCCAAGCAGAGAGAACAGCCATCCGCCGAGCGCACCGCCGAGCAAACCAAGCACGATGTTCATAATCAGGCCGAATCCGCCACCTTTCATCAACTTGCCAGCGCAGAAGCCAGCCAAACAACCCAGAACGAGTGATAAGATAATTCCCATAATAGTAATACTTTATTAGTTAGACGATGCAAATATATGAATAATACGCTAAACCACAAAACATTTTGTTCAAAATTTTTATTACCATGTTATTACTTTATCCACAATCGCCTGTTGTTCACTTGCAGTTCTACGTAGATAGATGCGAGTTGTCTCAATGCTTTCATGTCCCATCAGATCAGCAAGCAGAGATATATCGTTGAACTTTTCGAGGAAGTTTTTGGCGTAGCGGTGCCGGAAAGAGTGCGGATAGACGACCTTTGGATTCAAGCCATACTTTATGGCAAAGTTCTTCAACTGCTGTGCTATGCCACGAGTGGTTATCCGCTCCCCAAATCTATTGAGGAACAGATAACCACTTTCTCTTTTATTGGCTGAGAGCCATTCTTGGGCTTCATTCCGTAGTCTCTTGGGAATGAAAAGACGGCGTATCTTGCCTCCTTTTGTGTAGATGTCATAGTAGCCCACATTTATATGCTCCACTTTCAGCTGCACCAATTCGCTTACTCTTGCTCCTGTGGCAGCGAGAAAGCGAACGACAAAATACCATTCCAGATTATTCTCCTTCTTCAATTTGTTCTTCAAGAAGGTGTAGTCAGCATTGCTGATGACATTCTCCAGATAGGTACGCTGCTGCACCTTTACTGATTTCAGGCGCAGACGTGGCTTCCGTAAATACTCCAGATACTTGTTCAATGCTTGGATCCGTAAGTTTACGGTTTTGGGCTTGAACGTCTCAATAAGATACGTCTTGTAGAGCAACAAGTTTTTCTTGTTCAATTCCTTGTGTTTGGAATTGAAGTCATTCACGGCATAAATATATGCCGAAACGGTGTTCTTCGCCATGTTTGAATGGGTCAGATACTCTTTAAATTTTTCAACCATGATAAATACTATTAATGTGTTATTTGGGGATGTCCCCTATAACAATATATCATGGTAGAAATAGAGGTTTAGTTCCTATTATGAGAAGATACTTGCTACAGGCGAAGTAAAATGTATAGATGATGAACTTCCATATAGTTTGCCTCTTGGATGGACTTGGTGTAGGCTTAATGAATTAGGAATATACCGAAAAGGTCCATTCGGAAGCAGTCTGACCAAATCAATGTTTGTTTCCAAAAGCGAACACTCAATCAAAGTTTATGAGCAAAAGAATGCGATACAAAAAGACTATCGCTTAGGTGATTATTATATTTCAGAAGATAAGTTCTCAGAAATGCAGTCTTTTGTAACAAAACCATCCGATATTATTGTTAGCTGTGCAGGAACTATTGGAGAAACATATCTTCTTCCAGAAGAAGCACCGATAGGAATAATCAATCAAGCACTTATGAGGGTGGAATTATACAATTTAGACATAGCAGATTATTGGCAGCTCTTCTTCGCATACATTTTGCTAATTGAAAATGAAATGAAAGGGGCTGGATCTGCTATAAAGAACATTCCTCCATTTGAATTCCTAAAAGCAATTCTTGTTCCTATTCCTCCTCTTCAAGAACAAAAACGGATAACTGAAAAATATAATGAGCTTACAAAACTTATATGCCAATATACACAACAGAAAGAGTTGTTAGACTTGCTTAACGACAACCTTTATTCAAATATTAAGAAAAGTATTCTCCAAGAAGCCATTCAAGGCAAACTTGTACCACAAGACCCTAACGATGAGTCTGCATCTGTCCTGCTTGAAAAGATCAGGGCAGAAAAGGCAATGTTGGTGAGGGAAGGCAAGTTGAAGAAAAAAGACCTCGTAGAGTCCACTATCTTTCGTGGTGACGATAACAAGTATTATGAGCAGGTCGATGGAGATCCCCTACAAATAGAGGCTGATTATACATTCCCTGAAACATGGGGAGTTGTAAGGTTGGCTCATATTTGTAGGCTTATAGATGGTGAAAAGAAGGAAGGCGACTATGTCTGTCTAGATGCAAAATATCTGCGCGGCAAGTCGTCTGGGGACATTTTACCAAAAGGCAAGTTCGTTTCAAAAGGCGACAATATTATTCTTGTAGATGGAGAAAACTCTGGAGAAGTTTTTGCTGTTCCTCACGACGGTTATATGGGTAGCACGTTTAAGCAACTATGGGTTAGTGGGAATATGCACCTACCCTATGTGCTATACTTTATTCAATTCTACAAAGATTTGCTTCGTAACTCAAAGAAAGGAGCAGCCATTCCGCACCTTAACAAAGAAATATTCTATTCCTTGGTGGTTGGCATTCCGCCATATCAAGAGCAGGAACGCATAGTAAAACGTATAGACAACATTTTCAACAGGATAAAGGGTGATTAGCCCTTTATCCTATCAAGGATTTTTTCAATCATGGAAACAATTCGTTTTTGTTCATTTATTGGTGGTAATGGATATAAATAGTTTTCTATATGTCCATTATTAATTGACGGAGAATTGTCCCCTTTCATGTACTGGTTCAAACCGTCAACCACATATGAAGATAACATCAAATAGAACAAATATGGAGAAAACAAAGCGCAAGTAGGTCTTATTACATAGAATCCAGTACTGGCAATTGCTTCGGCATATTCTTCCTTTACTAAAGCAATATTTCTTAGATAAGGACGCACCATTGAAAATAGGACATCACCAGTGTGTAGTTTTCTTGTCGCCCTACTTGGGGCTTTAGATGTCACTATTGTCTTAGCCTTATCTATAACATTTTGCATGTTATTTACAGCATCTACATCAACATATAGAAAAATCTCCCCTTTAGGCTTGGTCGATTCCATCTGATGGAAAGCCGTTTTGCCTCTAATCCATTCCCAACTTGTAGGGATTTCAAACGGTATTTCCTCGGTTATCTCTTTGGTTTCTTTGCCTACCTTCTCATAATACTTGCTACTACATCAAATGTGGAAATATCTCATCTATACGATTGACAATGCGTTTTTGTTCTTCGTAGGGAGGTAGAGGAACCAAATATGCTTTGACTGTATTTGTTGCTAATTCTTTTTGCTTGGTACTGCCATCCGATTTGTCTTCAATTACTGATTGTACTGTATAACTCGTAAAATAGGCATAAAGATATTCAGGACACACATATTGTTTGAAAGCTCGAATGACAGTGACATGACTATCTGCTACAGCCAATTCGTAAGGATTGAGTTTGGTATAGTATATAGCCATACGTCCAAGTGTTCCAAGTCCTGTAGAGTTCCAAAGTAAATCCCTATCCTGCAATTTCCGTTCTTCTCCATAACTCGAAATGGTTTCTGGAACAATAAATTGTGCCTTATCAATAGAAAAACCGCTCCATTGATTACATTTTTGGGCAATAACTGGATATTTCTTTATGGGAGAATATTTCGGGGATTTCCCCCTTTGTATGTATTCGCAAATATCATCCAGTCGCACCCATACCCATGTATCAGGAATCGCAAAAGGTATTTCTTCATCGAGACATATAATCTCGTTGCCTTTCTTCTCGAAGTACTTGTTATCATCACCTTTGAAGATGATGGAATCAATTACGTCTTTCTTTTTTAACTTGCCTTCTTTGACAAGGCGAAGTTTTTCTTCTTTGATGTGTTGAAGAAGAACTGATGCTGGTTCATCATTAGGGTCTTGTGGTATGAGTTTCCCCTGTATAGCTTCTTGGAGAATACTTTTACGCAGCAATGATTTTATTTTGCTGTTTAACTCATCTTGTTGGATTTGGTAAATTGAATACCTTTTGACGATTGGCAAGATTTCATTTATCTTATCAACAATTCGCTTTTGCTCTTTTGTGGGTGGTAAAGGTAGAATTGCAGAAAGAATATCATCACGCGAAATACCAGGGATTATACTTCTTGCTGCTTTTTGTAATTCCACAACATATATCTCAAGAAAGAGTTTTACGTATTGAAGATTCACATACAAAGAAGATATGCCCATAATTTGACGAGCTATGTGTATATCTCCGATGTCATTAAAGCTCATAGTACCAATTGTACCTTTACAAGTTATTAGCAAATCTCCACTATGTGATACCGTTACAGGCCCTTTAGTCCACCTGTTTACAACAAGTTTGTCATTGGTGAAATTGGATGCACCAGTCATATAGGGTATTCCAACTCCTTCATTATTGTATTGTGATGGCTCTAAGTCTCTTCCAGATAGTAGTTGGATTACTTCTTTTAACCTGCACCATTCCCACCCTGTAGGTATCTCAAATGGTATCTCATCGTCAATGCAGACCACTTTCCCGTGGGCGAACTTCTCATAATAGGAATTGTCCTCACCACGGTAAATGATTGATTCTTTCTTGTCTTTTTTTATTTTCCCTTCTTTTACGAGACGTGCTTTCTCAGCCCTGATCTTTTCGAGTAGGACAGATGCAGGCTCGTCGTTAGGGTCCTGGGGTACCAACTTTCCTTGTATGGCCCACTGCAATATGCTGTTTTTAAGTTGCTTTCCTGTCATATTCTTTACTCTTTATTGACCTGTCCTTCTTTAAACTCTGCAATCCATTCTTTTACCTTTGCTTGCAGCAGAGCCTTGTCAGGTAAATACAACTGATAGGCGGACGCATATATGTTGGCGTCTTTAGGCAAAGTCAGTTCAACAAGTGCGTCATTTTTACGCTCGCATAGTAGTATGCCGATGGTTGGCTTCTCAAAATCCTGCTTGACGAAGCGGTCGTAATAGTTGACATACATCTGCATTTGGCCCAAGTCCTGATGTGACAGTTTATCGGCCTTGAGGTCAATCAACACGTAGCATTGCAGTAACCGATTGTAAAACACCAGATCTACATAGAAGTGCTGTTCGTCGAAAGTGAAACGTTTCTGGCGTGCTTCGAATAGGAATCCTTTACCAAGTTCCAGCAAGAACTGTTGCATCTTACTAATGATGGCATTCTCCAGTTTGCTTTCCGAATAAGACACATCGGGCTTCAGACCGAGAAACTCAAGTGTGAGCGGACTCTTTATGATGTCAGATGGTTTTTCTATAGTTTGTCCCTCAGTGGCCAAACGCATCACCTCGTTCTTGTCACGACTCAGTGCCAGCCTCTCATAAAGGCTGCTACCCACTTGTCTACTTAGTTGGCGTACACTCCATTGCTGCTGCGCACATTCTATCTCATAGAAACTACGGGCATCGGGATTGTCGATGCGCATGAGAATAAGATAATGAGACCAGGAAAGTGTGAAAGACAGCCTGTTATCAGATTTCCGAGACGGCGTTTCGGAAATCTCATGAGAATGATTGCCGGATTTCCGAGACAGTGTTTCGGATTTTGTCTGATCGTCAGACGAAATAGAGTATACCTGAAAGAACTTCCGACAATTTTCCAGGGTATCAACAGACCATCCTTTTCCGAATAGTCCTGTAAGTTTGGTGGAAAGCCTGTTCAAAACTCCTTTTCCGTAAGCGGCACGATAGTCGCCGTTTTGTTCAAATTCCACAATATACTGACCTACACCATAATAGGTATAGACCATAGCTGTGTTTACTGCCTTGGCAATGTGTCTGCGACTTTCTTCTATGAGGGAGGATATGTGTTCAAACAGTTTGTCCTCGTTACCCACTTCCTGCAGTTTCCCTTCGTCTTTCATGCCTCGTCAATTTTAATCTCTATTCCCAATATACGTTGAATTTCAGCAAGCGTCTTGTCTATCTCATGGTCGAGTGCAGCACGTTTCTTATAATAGTCGGCAAGTAACTCGGCAGGAGGGAGAATTTCTTCTTCATCTTTAGGGAACTTGCATTGGTCGAAGTTACAATCCATGTCGAGAAGCTGTCGTGCAGTAAAGCAACGTGATTTCTCATCATTGTTCTCTGCATCAATTATTTCTTGACGATTATTCCACCAGTCAATGATAGGTTGACAATGCTCGGCTCGCATAGGTTTTGTCTTAGAGAAGTGCTTGTAGCCTTCCGGCATATCAAGACGATAGAACCATGTTTCTTTTGTGCTGAACCCTTCCTCCGCACCTTCAGCCTTTTCATTGTTGAAGAAAAGTACATTGGTGGCAATGCTTGTATATGGTGAGAAGATGCTGCCTGGCAGTCGGATTATAGTGTGAAGGTTGAACTCCCGAAGCAGCTTCTCCTTGATAGCCAGTTTTGCATTGTCGGTGCCAAACAAGAAACCGTCAGGCAGAATGACCGCAGCACGACCTTTCTCTGCAAGGCGATACATAATAAGTACCATGAAGAGGTCGGCAGTCTCGCTTGAACTTAAATCAGAGGGGAAGTGCTGCTTAATGTCGTTCTTCTCACTGCCTCCGTATGGCGGATTCATCAAGACTACATCAAACTTGTCTTCATCCGTATAGTTGAGCACATCTTTTGTCAGGGAGTTATCGTGCATCACTTTGGGAGAATCGATGTCATGCAGGAGCATATTGGTGACACACAACATATAAGGGAATTGCTTTTTCTCAATTCCGTAGATTGACTTGGCATATTCTTCTTTATCTTCTGCCGTCTGCACTTTCTTGTCAAGGGCTTTTAGCCAACTCGTAATGAAACCACCTGTACCACAAGCGAAGTCTGCCATCTTCTCACCGACTTTGGGATTGATGATTCCCGCCATGAAGTCTGTCAAGGCACGTGGCGTATAGAATTCACCAGCGGAACCTGCCGACTGCATTTCCTTCAAGATGGATTCGTATATCTCACCAAAAGCGTGGCTTTCCTCATAGTCTCCAAGGTCAAGTTGGTCAATGACGTTGATAACCTGACGAAGCAGAACACCATCCTTCATGTACTGGTTCGCATCCTCAAAAGTAGTCCGAACAATGGCACTACGCATAGGTGTTGATGGATTGACCTCTAACCCTTTCAACGTGGGGAATAGTGTGTTATTAACGAAGTCTAATAAGGCATCAGCGGTTATCGCTTCACCATCCCCATTGTCTTTAGCCCAGTTGCGCCATCGGCAATTCTCTGGGATAAAGGACTTGTAATCATCCTCATTAAATTCCCAGTCGTTTTCTTTCTCATCATATACTTTCAAAAACAACATCCATGCAATCTGTTCGATACGCTGGGCATCGCCATTGATACCAGCATCATTGCGCATGATGTTTCGGATGCTCTTTACAAAATTGTTAAGTGCCATATCAGGTTATGCTATACTGCTATAAATTAAACTTTCAAGTTCTTTCACTGCCGAGAAATATTGTTGATTGCCGCCAAAGAATTTTGCTATATTGGCTGGTGAGCCCATCTGGCGGAACGGGTCAAGACGCAGAACCGTTCTGTTTTCCAACTGGGTAATACCATCATTGGCATATTTATCGAGCAATGCTTCAAGTACTTTCCGTGCTTCTGCACCATACTTGTTAAAGATGTCGCGCTTCTTTACATTCTCGGCACGTTCACGTCGTGTGAGCGGTTTCTTTCCGTATGCTATGTGACAGATGAAATCAAAGTCATCAACATCATCCATGCCCCTGTCATGTTTTAACGCTTGAAGGTCAATTCCACTTTCACGGAGCAAGTCTGTAATCTCGGCTTTCTTCTCTGCTTCATTCCATCTGCGAATAAAGTCATCGAGATTGGCATAGGTGTCGTTGATGTTCTTTCGGGTATAGTCCGTTATGCTCTCTGTGCGAAGAAGTTTGCCGTTAGCATCATATACAGACACTACTTTGTTGATAACTTCAACAGTGCAGCCTTCCTTGTCAACGATAGGTTTAGGTGGACGCTCTGGATCTGGCTCGCGGACTAATGATGGTTCTTCCTCATGTTCGGGGTAGGGCTTGCCTCTGTCTTTGATGTAATTATCATCTACCTCAATTGGACCGTCCCATTCTGGGTCTGCAAACAGGCGTGTGATGTTGCGGAAATCCATGATGGTAAAGTGCATTTTCCCCTCCTTCTCGCGAATTCTGGTACCACGACCTACAATTTGCTTAAACTCGGTCATGGAGTTTATACGTTGGTCTAGTACGATAAGCTTCACCATCTTGCAGTCCACGCCTGTTGAGAGCAATTTGCTGGTAGTTGCAATCACTGGGTATTTTGAAGCTACAGAGATAAAGTAATCAAGTTTTGACTGCCCGTATGGGTCGCTTCCAGTAATGCGAACCACATAATCGGGATTCTGTTTGCACATATCTGAATTCTCATTGACAAGTGCTGTGCGCATACGGTCTGCATGGTCTTCGTCGGCGCAGAATACTATGGTCTTAGCCATTCGATCTGTGCCCTTCAAATACTGGGTTATCTCATGAGCGACCTCTCTGATTCTATCTTCTATGATAATGTTGTAGTCATAGTCAGAATTGTTATAAATGCGGTCCTCAATAAGATTGCCGTGTATGTCTCTTTGTCCTTTTAACGGTCGCCATTCATCGCCAATATTGGTTGTAATGTTTACGACTTTGAAAGGAGCAAGGAATCCGTCTTCAATGCCTTCCTTTAGGCTATATGTGTAAATAGGCTCGCCAAAATAACTGATACTGGACTGGTATTTTGTTTCCTTGGGGGTTGCTGTCATACCCAGTTGGATTGCTCCGTCAAAATAATCCAGTATTTCACGCCAGTTGCTATCGTCTTTGGCACTTCCACGATGGCACTCGTCAACGATGACCATGTCAAAGAACTCAGGCTTAAATAGTTCCTTATAGTTCTGTTTACCTTCTTTCCCTATTAACTGCTGGTAAAGGGAGAAATACACTTCGTATGCTAAATGTCCACCATGTGTTTCAATGTCACTCTGATAATCCACCTTATGGATTGTACTTGACAGGGGCTTAAAGTCTTGCTGGATGGATTGGTCAACCAATACATTTCGGTCTGCCAGATACAAGACTTTCTTCACCAAACCTGCTTTAAGCAGACGATAAACAATTTGAAAAGCAGTGTATGTCTTACCTGTTCCTGTTGCCATAACAAGCAACAGCCGGGTCTTCCCTTGGGCAATTGCATTGACGGTGCGGTTAACTGCATTACGCTGGTAGTACCGAGGTGGAAAAATGTCTTGTCCTGTACAATAGGGCTGATTGATGATCTTCTTTTCTTCGTCAGAGAATCCCTTGCCACCATTACTTTCAGTTAGGAAGCGAGCATATAATTCATCTTTTGTTGGAAAAGCATCCATCGGGAACGAGCGTTCCTTTCCTGTCAGGAAATCATATTCTTGATAACCTTGGCCATTGGAACTGAAAGCAAAAGGAATATCCATCATTTGGGCATATTCCTTTGCCTGCTGCATCCCATATGCAACAGAATGGTTTGCGTCTTTGGCTTCAACTATTGCAATGGGGGTGGCACGGTTGTAATAAAGCATATAGTCGGCAAACTTTGCTTTGCCACGAGCCACCAAGTTACCTCTAAGGTTAATCTTGCCATCTGTTAGTTTAACCTTAGTTTCCATCGTTATGTCTTCTACCGCCCATCCCTTTTGTAGAATGGATGGAGTGATGTACCGTAGTTTTATGTCTTCTTCAGACAGTGCCAGTATACTATCCATATGCAACTTCCGATAAGAGTATATTATGGGAATATGGTACAAAAGTACTCAAATTCCTTCAAAAACGTGAAGATTTGTTTATTAAATAAGGTGAAGAAGACGATTTTTGCATCTTTCGCATCAAAATGCCGTCTTGTCTTCTCTCGCGCGTGCGCGCGAGATTTTCGATTTTAGGGTGCACGGGTGCCACATCGCCTTTATACAAAGGGGATGTGGCACCCGTGCACCCTTAAACGTGAAAAAATCTATGCAATGAATGTGGCTGTTTTGCGGCAATTTCGGAGGGTATTACTTCTTTGATGATTGCTTCCGCCTGTCTATCCAGAGTTCGAGGGAGTTGATGATGTTCTGCCACAATACGTAGCAGCCGGCTCCTACGGATGCTACGGGATTGAGGTACATGTAGGAGACCCAGATGGCAAGGGCTGTGTTCTTCTGGAACATGGCCTGGCCGGAACATATCGGCTCGCCTAAGCGGTTGCCGATGGCACGGCCGATGCCAAACTGAAGGAAACACATGATGAGCGACAAGAGGGCAATCATCAGCAGCAGGGAAATGGAGGCCTCGCTGTGGACGATGTTCTTCACGGTGATGCCCGTGGTGATGGAGAGCGAGACGGCCCACGTGTAGAAACTCAGGTTGGGCTTTGAGATAATCCAGCGGTGAAGCCGGTGCATGTAGTGGCGGATGATGTAGCCAAGGATGAGGGGCAGGACGAGGATCATGGCCACTTTCTGAAGTATCACGAGGAATGCCTCCATGAAAGTGACTTCGGCGCCTTTCTCGAGCATGGGGAATACCAGCGGAATGAGCAGGGAGGAGGCCAGGGAGGACATGATGGTGAAGGTGGTGATGGTGTTGATATTGCCGCCCAACTTATTGGTTACCACGGGGGCTGCGGAGGCGCAGGGGGCAATGACGCATGTGAGGACGCCTTCCCAGAGGATGCGCTGCTGGATGGTGGAGCAGTAGCGGAGGATGATCCATACGTTGAGGGCTATGAGTAGCAGCTGGGCTCCGAGGACGCCGAACTGCCAGCGATGGGGGAGCATCTGGTGGAAATCTACCTTGCAGAAGGTGATGAGCAGCGTGAAAAATACGCAGACGGGGAAGAACACGTCGAAGAAGGGCCCCATCGCGTTGCTCAGCGGATCAAGGGCAGGGGTGAAATAGCAAGTAAGGTAGCACACCGTGCCTACGGCAATGGCCACGGGCAGCGTCCAGTCTCTCAGGAATCGTATAAATTTCTCCATAATTCTTCACTCTTCACTCTTCATTCTTCACTTACAACGTCTTTCAGTTCGTAGAACGGGTTGGGCACGTCCTCGGGGAAATAGGCTTTGCCCTCGTCGTCCACCCATACGGCAATGCCGCATTGTACGGCGGGGTGGTCCATCGTCAGGTGAACTCGTTTCTCCACGCCCGTGATGATATTCTTCAAAATGGCTGTTTTCATCTTTCTATAATGATTTGTAATTAGGAATTTCCGGCAGGAAATGATAGGTGTTGTGAGCATAGTCCATGCGGCAGCAGATGTGTTGCAGACCGTTGGAAACGATGAGATAATCTACGCGGAGCAGCAGGTTGTAGGCCGTGATCTGATTGAAAACCTTTTGCGTGAGCGTGATGTGCGGGGCCTTGTATTCGATGATCATCTGCGGTTTCATCTCCTTATTATATAAGATGGAGTCGCATCGCAGCCGCTTGTCGCCTATCTTCAGTTCCACCTCGTTGGCCATGAGTCCGGCGGGGTAGTCCTTGTGGTCGGTGAGGAAGTGGACGAAGTGTTGTCTGACCCATTCTTCGGGGGTCAGCGCCACGAATTTCCGCCTGAGGAAGTCGAAAATCATCCGTCGTCCGTCCTGTTCCACAATTTTTATGGCGTAAGGTGGTAGGTTTAATGAATTCATTTTTGTACCTTTGAATAAGGTTCTATCGTTCGACAAAGCAAAAAAAGCAAGCTTTCTTTTGCATTTGTTCTCACTTAATCGTACCTTTGTAGCCGACAAAGGTACATATTAATTTCGAAATATCGAAGAAGAATGGCAGAAAAGAAGCAGACAGCAACCTTCGAGGACATCATGGGCGACCTCAGAGCCGCCAAATTTGCCCCTGCGTATATCCTGATGGGGGATGAGGCTTACTTCATCGACCAGATTACAGACTATATTGCGCAGCACGCACTCGCCGAAGGGGAGCGCGACTTCAATCAGACGGTTTGTTTCGGATCGGACGTCACTTCCGGACAGGTGGCTGATATGGCCCGGCGCTTCCCGATGATGGCGGAGAGGCAGGTGGTCATCGTGAAGGAGGCTCAGAACATCAAGAACTGGGACCGGCTGGAGCAATATTTCGAGAAGCCGCAACCTACGACCGTGCTGGTGCTGGCCTATAAGAACGGTACGATTGACGGGCGCAAGAAGATTCTACAGAAGGTGCTGAATGCCGGCGGAGTGGTTTTCGAGAGTAAAAAACTGTATGACCGCGACCTGCCTGGCTTCATCATGGGGTATCTCAAGAGGTACGGGGCTGCCATCGACGGCAAGTCATGCCAGATGCTGGCCGATCATATCGGTTCTGATCTGAGCCGTCTCGCTTCCGAACTTGACAAGGTGTGTCTGTCGATGCCAGAGGGTAGCAGGAAGATTACGCCCGAAGTGGTGGAGGAGCAAGTAGGGGTGAGCAAGGATTATAATGGATTCGAGTTTCGTTCGGCCATTGCCAACCGCGATATTTTGAAAGCAAACCGTATTTTGAAATATTTTGACAGTAACCCAAAGTCGGGTGGTCCGTTCATGCTAATCCCGTTGCTCTTCAATTTCTTCGAAAATCTGATGCTCGCTCATTATGCTCCGCAAAAAACGGATTCTGGCGTAGCACAGTTTTTGGAGCTCCGCAGCCCCTGGGCGGCTAAGGAGTATATGACGGGATTGAGAAACTACTCTGGAATGAAGACGATGCAGATCGTTCAGAAGATTCGCGAAACGGATGCCAAAAGTAAGGGTTTGGATAACCCAAACACCCCCGTTGGTGACCTTCTGAAGGAGCTTGTGTTCTTCATTTTGCACTAAAAAATCACTTTTTCGGCTCTATTTTCATCGCTTTTTTCGGTTTTTCAGGAGGCCGAAAAAGGGGCTAAATGCCCATATTTTCAAGTAGTTTGCTCCTATTCTGGGCGCTCAAAACTCGCGTATTTTTAGCCGTCCCGGCCGCTCGTTCAGAATATTCGAGTAATGCCGATTTTTTGAATTTTCGAGCGAAACGAATTTAATCTTAAGATTCATTATGGTTTACGATTCCGAATTTGCAATTTAAAAGTTTAAACAATAAAACAAGAATTTGCACTTTGTGTCTTTAAATTACGAATATTAAAATTGCACATCAATAATCCGAATCGTACATTTGAAAATTCAAATTACCACAACGAGATCTCGACATTCATATTTATACATAATTACTTTATTGTACATAATGCGTTGAAACCCATATAGTTATAGTGAATTTACGAACACAAAACCCCAAATGTCACCATGGCTGGCATGTTAAAAGTGCATATTCACAGCTGCCGGGGCTTGATTTTTGTAAATAACACATTTATACCCAGTTTTTTTGATTAAATCCCCTCAATAAAAGCAATGTAACGGTTTTGTCACTTAAATTCAACTTTGCGATTTGAAATTCAAAACGCACACTTTTGTCCTTTGAAGTTTAAAAGCGTAAATTCTAAAATTCAAGTTTTATCTTTTAAAATTCCTGCTCAAAAATTTGGAGATTCGAAACTTTTGGTTTACCTTTGTAAAATCTTAGCAAACCGGGCTTCTGCCCTCAAAAATCGTACTTGTCAAGAAAATGAAGGATAGAATCAGAGAGATTATGGAGAGTCAGCACATGACTCAAAAAGTGTTCGCCAGTTTCATTGGACTCAGTGAAGGATCACTCAGCGGCATCTATTCCGGACGTACCCGTCCTACCCTCAACGTCGTTGAACTGATCAAAGAGAAGATTCCTGCCATCAGCACCGACTGGCTGATGTTTGGTAAAGGTAAGATGTACACCTCAGAAAATGACTCCTCTGATGCTGCCAATCAGGGCTCTTCTCAACAGCTTCCCTTTAATGATTCCCCTACTTCCCCATCAGGAGGCCTTTTCAATCCACTTGAAAACGTCGGTGTAACTTCGACACCCAAAAATCTCATCAAAACTGAGGTGAAATATATTGACAAACCGCAGCGTCAGATTACGGAAATCAAGATATTTTTTGATGACCAGACTTTTGAGAGTTTCGTTCCGAAGAAATAAAAAAATGGGCTGCCGCTGCAGCCCTTTTACTAACCTAATAACTAACCTATAATCTAACCAAAACGAATGAAACTAATCTAAGTATCTATTATGAGAAAATATTATCTATTACTGTTCTTTTGACGATACAAAGATACAAAGGATTAATCAAAGGTGGATCATTTTTTTCTTTTTTCACTTTCTTTTGTTGCGACACGGGGGTGATTTTGCGACATTCTGGCGGAGTGGGTTTTGGATTTGTCGCATGAGGGGATTTTGGGGGCTTGGGATTCTAGTTTTTTTCTAGTAGTTCTAGGTTCTCTAGTCGTTCTAGTATTTCTAGTAGTTCTAGATATTCTAGATATTCTAGGGGGGAGCTGGATTATCTCGTGGGCTTTGCTTATTTTGGGGGGCGGGGGTGGTAGCGACCGCCTAAAATTGAGCCGTGCCCGAATTGCCTTTCGGCATTCCGAGCACGGGGTTTCTTTAGTCTGATAGAGATAATGTGTGGTGGTCCTTTGGGGATTCTTTGTCTGTGGATTAGTCCCACATGCGGAAGCTCTCGCCCAAGTCATCGGCACCTTCGAGGTCCCATTGGTATTCCTCGCGTATCTGATTGTAATCGACTGTTTCCTTTTGTTTTTCCTGTTCGCTGGCTTTCACCTCTACTTTGTCCTTCTGGTCTATGGTGACCTTTCTGTTAACATTGTGGTCGGCCTTCAGCGTGATGCCATAAACGGCTAATACGAGTCCTATGGCCAAAACTTTATCAATCATTGAAATCTTCATAATCTTCATTTTTTAAAATTTTACTTTTGATATTGCAAAGGTAGGGCATAAAATCCCACGAACCATCGTTTTCAGCCATTTTCTCTGTTATTTGTTGCGTCAAACAGGTATAAATTGCGACATATTGGGGGAGCATCCCGTAGATTTGTCGCAAAGCTGCAATATTTTTCTGAAGACTTTGTAAGATTCCAGGTTACACTCTATGTCGGCATATTGGATGACAAACAAGTATTTGTTGAGGGGATAGTCATTCAGGATGCTCAGAATCTGTTGTGCCAGATGCTCCGTGAACCTTTGCGATACGCAGGAGAAGAAATGCGAGATATTGAAGATGATGAACGAGGGCAGTTCTGAGGAGGCCTCCCAGAAGTGGAGTCCTAATTCGTCAAAGGATGATTTCATCTGCATATTCAGCTTTCGTCCGTAAAGGCTTTCAAGCAGTTGGATGCCTTTCTGTTTCATCGCGGCTGACGTGTCAATTCCGGTATAGACCATTGACGGTGCATCCTGCAGGAACAATTCAGCAAAGGCAATGCCACAGGTGGCTGGTCCGCATCCGAAATCGATCAGCTGTACTCTGCCGCTGGTGGCTTTTATCTGAGTGCGAATCCAGTCCTCATGCTTGCTGTAGATGCTCTTGCTGCTGCTATAATAGGGCCGCATCAGGTGATGGCAATAGGCCAGCACCTGTTGTTCTGCCGATAATCCATGCTCGGGGCGGGAGAAACTGCTGCGCCCATAGCTTATCGCCTGAAGGCATTCCGTATGGTCTTTCCCGAAAATCAGCGAGGGGAATGCCGTCCGGCTATCTTCTCGGATTGGGCTTTCCACCATCTGCTGAAATACCCTTTCAAATGCCTCCGACATGCAGGAGACCTGCTTGCTGGGGTCAGCATCGGCAGCATCGTACGGCGGTACTTCAAAGTTTCCGCTCAGGAAATGCTCTGGCTTCACCTGGAAGTAGCCATGTTTGCTGCGGATGAACTCCAGCAGTTTGTAATAGGTAAGGTTGTTGGCCAGCAGTTCGGGGTTTCCCACGATGATGAGATGCTTGCGGGCGCGAGTCATCGCGACGTTGAGCTTGCGGTCCACGATGCTGCCGTCGAAGTCTTCAAAGACATTCGATGTGAGGAAGTTCAGCTGATAGTATTTCTGGATGGTGAATCCATAGATGATGTAATCGCGCTGAGATCCCTGATAACGTTCCACGGTATCGATGGTGATGTCGTGAAGGTCTTTGATGCCGTACTTGTCGATGGTGCTTCTGACGGTGGCTATCTGGTTGCGGTAGGGCACGATTACGCCTACGGTTTTCTCCGTATTGAAGCTGTCAGCATTCATCTTGTAGATTTCCACCACGGTGGCAGCGATGATGTCGGCCTCGTTTTGGTTTACTTTGTCGGAGGGGGAATGCTCGGGCGCTTCTGCGGCAATGAAGGCAATTCGGCGGGTAGCCAGCAAGTCGGCTATGCCGTTTTGGCCTTTTCCTGTGCAGGTCAGTCTCTCCTTCTGGTGTTCCAGAGGCACTATCTCCAGCATGTTCCCGTAGAAGGCATAGTTCGGGAACAGGGCAATATCAGGGTGCATGCGTCCTTGCTTCCTCAGCAGATACGACACTTCGTTGTCCTGATTGTAGTCCTGGCGGTAGGCCCTGAGCAGACGTTCAAAGAGAGAAAGACGGCAATCCGTCAGCAGGATATCCTTCAGCACGGGATCCGTCACCTCTGATATCTGCTGTTTCTGCTGCACTACGGCAGGCAATTGCTTGTGGTCGCCTATCATCACAATCTTCCGGATGGCTGGAATGCCGTTGTTGTGGGCACTCAGGATGCCGATGAGGTGAGGTTCCAGTATCTGCGAAGCTTCGTCGATGACCGTCAGCGTGAAGGTTTTCATCTTCAGCAGGGAGAGGTGTGAGTTCATAGAAGTCGTGGTACTGACGAACACCCTTGTGGTGCTGATGATGTTCCTCAGACTGTCGATATTGTCGCAGCCTTTCACCTTCTCGCTGAACAGATGGTCCCTGTAGGCCTCATTACAGCTCAGTTCGCTGCCGATGCGGATGAAGTTGATGCCTTCTTCCTGCAGTTTGCTGCATATCTCATCCACGGCTCTGTTGGTATATGACATTACCAACACTGCCGATTCTGGTTCCAGGAGTTCCTCTTTGACCGTATTGAGCATGCCGTAGGATGTTTTTCCCGTGCCCGGCGGACCGATGATGAGAAAGAGGTCGCGGGCTTGTTTCACGCGGAGTGCCAGTTCGTTGAAGGGTCCGTAGTCGCCTTTGAGCGTTACGGAATGATCTACCGCGGGTTCCCTTTGTAGGAGCAGCAGGTCTCTGCGTTCCTTAGGAGCCGAGAGGAAAGCGTGCATCCCGCGGTAGAGGGAACCGTAGGATGATTCCATGAAATCGTGCTCGATGGCCCATAGCTTCTGCTGTTCTCTCATGAAGGCCCGTTTGTCTGACTGGGCGGCTCTCAAAGTCAGTGTTATCTCGTCGGCTGTGATGCTCTTGATGCTGCAACGGAAGATCATGGCTTTGCGTGCGTCCGGTTCCTTTCCTTTCTCGTAGGGGTACAGCATCACGATGTCGCCTGTGCGGAAGTTTGACATGTCATTGTCGGGTGTTTCCGAGAATCTCATCACCACCTCTTTCACTTCGCCCTCCGTCTCTTCGTTAGGCACGGCCAATAGGAGTCGGTCGTAGATGTTTCCCGCCAGCCGTTTGTCGCCCGGTGAGTCGTGCCATGCTGAGGCAAATCCCGAATTCTCCTTCGTTTTATTGCCCAGTTTCGACATCAGGTGCTCGTTGGCGATAAAGGTCAGGAAGCGGTAGTAGTAGGCTTTCTCCAATACTGATGCATGGTGCACGGGGGTGAGTAGGGCGGAGAGTTGCGGGCGCAGGTAGTTGTCCCAGAGCTTGCCTTGCAGGTGCTTGCTGTTCAGTTGTTCAGGAGTCAGACGCTCCAGCAGGCGGTATGCTTCGGGTTTCGTGAGGAACATATCCGCCCATGCGATGCCGTTTCGGATGCTGATGGCCCTGAACAGCAGATCGGGGGCGAATCCGAGTCCTTCGAGACTCTCCTGGTATTTCGAATAAAGCAGGAAGGCGTGCAGCTCCTCATGGTTCTTTTCGTAGATTTCCCGGAAGTTGTAGCGTATCAGGGCCATGTAGAGCAGCAGCTGCACATAGTGTTCTTCGCGGTGACGGGGTTTCACAAAGTTGCCGTAGGGGTATTCGCCTTTACCCGATTTCTGCTCGATGAGCAGTTTGAAGTCGAACTGCAGATAGTCCATACGTCCTTGAATGCCAAGCATTTCCGAGAAGAACGAAGGTTCTACGAGTCCGTCTTTGGAATCGAAGTTCCGGAAGTTTTCCTGTCGCATGCCGTCATCGAGTGCCCGCTGGATGTTGCGTTTCTGCAGTTGGGCATCGGCATGAAACTGATTGCCGGGACTTGCTTCCAGCAGACTGATGGCATGATCCTTAAAGAAATCCTTCACGCTCTGCCTGTATGAGTGTGTGCCGGGCAATTGGTGGATGGTTTCGTCGAGCAATTGTCCTGCCAGGTTACCAAGAACGGTTGCCTCCGTAGCCTGCGCGGGTTCCAGGCGTTTTATCAGGTTCACATAGGGTGATTCGGCATATGGGGCAAAGCATCGTGCGATGGACGAGATATCCACTAGATAGTCAGGTTCCAGAATGATCAGTTCGGGATAGAGCACATCCTCTTCCCATCGCGGGCGCACCAGGTTAAGTTGGGCGTTTTTATAGAATAGACTTTCCATATACGACCAGTCTCCCTTGTTGTAGAAGCCAGTCGCGCGGTAGTTCACCTTCAGCAGGTCACCGTCGGCATCCTCCGCGTTCACATAGATGTAATCCTTGTCCCAAGAGTCGATGACCGCGCGCATGCATTCGGTTTTCAGTTCCCGCCGGGGTTGCATGATTTCCCTTTGGGGAAAGTGCCGGGAGAGTGATTCCGGAATTTGTGCTTCATAGATGCAGGCGATGAAGTGGCAGAGGTTTTTCAGGTCCTGAAGACAGTACTCCCGTAGGTCATCGTCCGAAAGTTCCTCCCGTCGGCGTAGTCTGGCTCGTGTGTGGTTGGCGGCTCTCACCAGCGGTTGCGGTGCCTGATGCTCCTTCAGCAGATAGTCTGTCTTGGCAAAGGTTCCGCTGAAGTTCAGACGTGTGTCGCTGATTTTCTGGTCGATACATTTCTGGAACACGCGGTTCAAGACACCGTAGAACCCCCGATAGCCAGGCAGCAGGCGCAGCCCTTCCTCCAGTTCGTCGAAGAAGACGGTTGCCACCTCGGGCTCGTAAATCTCTTGGCCGATGCCTGGTGTCATATCGGATGCTGTCATACGGTTCTGTTGTCTATGATTTTTATCTGAAAGATGCAATTGATAGCGCAAAGTTACACATTTCCGTTGAAACTGCCAAAAAGTATAGCCCTCAGGCGTGTTAAACCTCTGAAAAACCACTCGTGCCCGAATCCTTATTCAGGTTCCGGGCACGGTGAAATTTTTAGTCTGATGAAAATACTGTAGCCTTACGGCTGTTGCTTCTGTGGGAGACACCCTGTGGGAGTCATAAAGTTGTTGTTCACGTAGTTAACAAACACCTTATCTGTGATATTCTTCAAAAAGCTATTCATAGTTGTTAAATTTAAAGTGTTAAAATATGATGTTGATACTCTCCTTATTATTGATCGTTTATGAACTTCCGGCCGGAGCTTATCTTTTGACCAGAATCTGATAGGTTTTCCCGTCATGGGCTTGCTTTGCTTTGTCTGCGTGCTGAGCGCTGACGCTTATCTGCTTCTGGTTAGCCTGCGACATCAGGACCTGACCTTGGGTTTGGTTACTGTTGGCGTTAATTGCCATTACACTTACCATCAGAGCAACCTCTGCTACCATTACTGAACCTATAACTGACTTTTTCATGACTTCTATGTTTTTAATTGTTATTATTATTTGTTGTTTAACTCACTCTTTGTCGTCTGACTTTCGTCTTTTGACATTGCAAAGATAAGCCGTATTTTTCACCCTTCAATCATTTTCCACTTAGTTTCTGTTTCTTTTGTTGCGACACAGCCCCCATATCGCGACAGATTCCCGAAACACCCCTAAAATTTGTCGCCAGAACTATAATTTTTGATTCAAAAAGCTGTATTTCTTGATAATTTTGTCGTTTTTCCATTATGTAATAAGGTATATATAAAGAAGAAAACGCTTCTGATAGGTGTTTTTCATGAACGAATAAGAGGATGTGGCAGGGCACATCCTCTTGTCAGTTTGTGATATGAGTTCTGATGAAATTATGGTTTTACGTAGTGAATGAGCTGCGCCATGTACTGGATGAATGAACGCGTGCTATAGCCCAGTACGGGTTTCTCCGGCGTATAGGGAGAGGTGTCGTACTCGTCGCCCACAAATGAGGTGGCGTGTGCCTTGGTGGTGGATGGCGACTGGTTGGCAGGCATCGGCTTATAGACGTTGGATATCTGTGTCAAAGGCGTGAGCCATCCCCCGCCGGGTTGTTGCTGACGGAGGATATCCTCTACGGAAAGGCCGCCGCGCCGATTGTTTCCACCTGATGCGGGCATCGCCTTATAATAATAGGTGGGGACGGCGATGTTCTTCTTCGGATAGAGTAGGGGCGAGGAAGCGGTCACTTCCTTCGGGTTGGCCTTCAGTAATGCCTGGTAGTCGCGTTCGAGAGCATCGGGGTTGATGAAGGCGCATGAGCCGTAGTGGGCGATAGTGCCGCTGATTTCCTGGTCTGTGTAGTATTCACCGTTGCCCACATTGCTTCCCTGACGGTGCACGTAGAGGGGCGTGCCGTCTTCAGGGAGAAGGAAACGCGCAGCCTGGAATCCCTCGTTGACGGGACGGTAGTAGCTGTAGCGCTTGGCCTCTTCGGCCGGCAGGCGTTGTGTGCGCAGGAAGTCGATGGCTGCGGGGATGCCCTTGAGGTATTTTTTTTCGCCGGTGAGCCGGTAATAGTCCATCATAGCCCTGACCATACGCACGGTGGTGCTTGTATTGATGGAGCGCGGCTCATAGCTGCGGGCATGGGCGGGCTTGAGTGTCTTCACAAAATACTGGTCGCCCCATCCTGCCAGAGGTGCCGGCTGCTGCAGTCGGGCAGAGAGGTTGAGTGCCTTGTGGATAGGCTTGAGCAAATCCTTGCGTCCCAGTTTCTGGTAGCATTGGATGAGGAATTCGATATTGGAGGGCATCACGTCGTCGTTGAGCGTGATGAACGAAGAATAGTCTTCCTTGCCCCGGAAGGGATGGTCGTACATGAGGGGATAGCGCTGAGGCCAGCCACCGTTGGCGTATTGGCTTTGGAGCATGAAGGAGATAACCTTGTCGAGCGCCTTGCGCACCTCGGGATCTTTCTTTTCGAGATAGACGCGCAGCATCAGGGTGGCGCAGGTGGAGGTGGCTTCGTCGTCGAAGGTGCTGTTGCCGTAATAGTGCTGGAACTCCTCCAGTCGCCATGCTTGTCGGCCGATGGTGCGATAGAACTCCTTGAGCTGCTCTTCGCCTGCGAGGTCTTCCACGTAGTTCCATCCGCCTTCGGGATGCTGCACAGAGATGAGCACCTTGGCAATCTTCAGCGCCTGCTGGTAGTAGTATTCGTCACCGGTGGCATGATAGGCATCAATCATGAGATGGCCCACCGAAGGAGTGCTGGGCGACTGAATCCACACCATCGTGCGGTAGGGGGCCTCGAGTTCTCCCCACTGGCGGCTCCGGTCGGGCAGATAGTTCCATACGAAGGCTCCGCGGTAGCTGATGCTGTCCATCATGAACGTCGTGGCACGGCGCATGGCGGCCTTGGCTTCCTCTACGTCGAGGTTGCGGTACTTGAAGTTCTTGAACGTGGCCGAGCCTTTACCACAGCAGAAGATGCCGGGCAGGACAGACTGGAACTGATAGAGCGTGTTATGATTATAGCCTGAGCAGTCCATTCCCCAGGTTTCGCGTTGCCATCGTTTCCCGTCGTAGCTGTAGGAACCGGTCACGACGTGATTATCGTTTCTGAGGCGGAGCCACATTCTGCGAGTGTCGCCCTGTGGGTGCATGCCGCCCCCGCTCTGGCCGCCCTTGCGGTAACGGTAGCGGCGTTGGCCGTCGAAGGCTGTTCCCATGTGGAACACGCTGTCGTAATAGAGCACGAGCCCGGCACGTGTATCGGCATCACTCAGTTCAATCTCGGCTTCTATCTCATAGCGGTGGTCGCCGGCCACGAACATGAGCGGAGAGGAATTGCCCGGGAGCGTGCCCTTGGCCAGAACACGGATGCCGGCAGGAATCTGTTGGTAACGTTCAGGTTCGTTGGCGCGATAGGATTTCCATTCCAGTCCTACGCGGAACTGGCCGATAGCAGCTTTGGCACCTCCTTTGGCTGGGGCGTTGTCTGCCTCGTTCGCAATCGGAACAGGAATCGGCCCCGTGGGGTCGGCGCTGAGCCCCTCGCTGTCTCTGATGACCGGGCGGAACCATCCGTCGCTGGTGAGTTCCAAGGGTTCCAGCAGCGTCTGGCGGCCCAAGTCCGTAAAACCGTTCTCATAGGCATGATAGACGCAATACCATCGGCCGTCGGGGGTGTCGATGAGCGAACCGTGGCCGCGGCTCCACCAGCGGTTGCCGTTGGCATAGGTATGGATGAGCGGATTGTAGGGACTGTCTTCCCAAGGGCCGTTGATGCTCTTGGAACGGGCCACGACCACCATGTGGCTGGTGGGAGGACCGGCCGTGCCACCCTCGGCATTCAGGTAATAGTAGTAGTCGCCTATTTTGCGGAGTTTTGGTCCTTCGAGGCACATGCCCTCGGTGAACCATTCCTCAGGATATTTCCATCCCGGATAGACCACCTCTTCGGTGCCCGGCACCACATGGAGTCCGTCCGCCGTGAGCTTGGCCCTCTTGCCAGCGCTGAGGAAGAGCCACCGCTGGCCGTCTTCACCCACCACATGGCAGGGGTCGATATTGGCTACGCCCAAATCCACGGGCTCACTCCACGGGCCATAAGGGGAGTCGGCGGTTACCACGAAGTTCATGCGGCTATTGGGCTTCAGGCCCCGGTTGGCCTTTGCGCGCACGGCATCAGTGGGATAGGCCACCGTAAAATAAAAATATTTGTCCTTATATTTGCAAATGTCAGGTGCCCATACGGAACCCAGGAAGGTGTTGAGCGCCGAACTGATGGGCTCCCAGTGAACGAGGTCGCGGCTATGGAAGACCGTGAGTCCCGGCACGTAGTCGAAGGCGCTGTGCGTCATGTAATAGTCGTCGCCGTCGCGCATGATGGTAGGGTCGGGATAGTCACCTCCCAGGATGGGGTTAGTGAATGTAGCCCGTTGTGCCAGCAGCGAAAGCGGCATGCTCCATAATGCAATAAGGCATAGGATTCTGCTGATAGATTTTGTTTGCATTGTCGTAGATTTTGTAGTTCGGCACAAATATAGATATTTTTTTGTAATTTGGTGCAATTTTGTAAATAATTTCTTATCTTTGCCGTCGAAAGTTAAGAAAGAGAATAAACTACCAATAATTAATCAAGTAAAGATCATTAACGTATGGAAAAGATTCTTTTTGTTTTAGTAGCTGCCGCTGCACTCCTGTTCGTGGGATGCAAATGCAACAAGTCTGAGAAGTGTGACAAACCCTGCTGCACCGACAGCACCCTCACCGCCGCTCCTCATGGCGTGATTACCACGACCGACGACGGACAGGTGGTCTATACCCGCGACATCACCACCAAGAGCGACCCCTTTGTGTTCGACAAAGACCAGGAGTGGGAGCGCACGGGAGATCCCGGCGAGGTGTATCGCAAGGTGATGGGCTACAACGACAACCTGATGATGGTGAAGGTGAAGTTCAAGAAGGGTTCTGAAGGCAAGCTCCACAGTCATCCCCATTGCCAGATCACCTACGTGGAGAGCGGCGCCTTTGAGTTCACCATCAACGGAGAGACCAAGATTGTGCGTGCCGGCGACGTGCTGATGAAGGTTCCCAACGTGGAGCACGGCTGCAAGTGCATCGAGGACGGTGTGCTCATCGACACCTTCACGCCCATGCGCAGCACTTTCCTGAAGAAATAGTTGAGAGTTTAGAGTTGAGAGTTTAGAGTTTAGAGTTGAGAGTTTAGGGTTATGATTACTTTTGGAGGCAGATTTCTGAGCCTGCTACGGGCTTGCTTGGTAATCATAACTCTCAGTTCTCCACTCTCAACTCTCAACTCAAAAACCCTGACCGACACGATTCCGCTGACATTCGAATACAATATGCCCGTGGTGAAGGCCGAGATTAACGGTAAGCCTAGGCGCTTCCTCCTGGACACCGGTTCTTCGGCAAGCCTGATGATGATGGGCACGGGTGATATCTACGAGATGGCAGGAGACAGCGTGGAGGTGGAAGATGCTGACGGGGCAAAGTCACAGACTGGCTATACACAGGCCTATTTCCGGCTGGGCAAGTTTGAGGGGAGGAAGAATTTCTATTTCATGCCTTATAACGAACTGTTGCACGGTTTGTTTGATGGTATCCTGGGCATGGACTATCTGGAGTATATGGGGGTGGTCGTGAAGATTGATGTCAGGCAGCGTCACCTGATAGTGACTACCGACAAACGTTTTTTCAATCATGAGAAACGCAAGAAGACCAGATACAAGCGCGACAAGACAGACCGGCTGCCGAAGGTGAAAGTGAGGATGAACCGCAGGTTCAAAGTGAAGAATGTACTCTTCGACACGGGATTCAACGAAATGCTTGAATTGCGCATGGAGGATTTCGAGCGATTGATGAACTCCAAGCATGGAGCACCATTCCGTGAACAACTCAAGGAAACCACTTATACAGGAAATCAGGGAACGGCCCTGCAAGCGAAGGACTCCGTGGGGCGCATCAACTTGCATCTGGGTGAACTGGAAGCCTTGAAGACGAAAGTGCATGATGCCGATGCACATGCCGAAGAAACCAGCGAAAGCAAACTTGGAGCCGCACTTTTGCGCTATGGGGCCGTCATCATCGATGCGAAAAGGAGGAGAATATGCTTTGAGCCATACCTAGAATAAAAAAGAATCGCCCCCATTATTGAGGGCGACCCGGCGATCTTGATTTCAGGTAAAGAAGGGTAAAAAGCTAGAATTATGTAACTGATGCAAAGGTAGGAGTTTTTCGGGAATGAGGAAACTATTGGGTCGATTACTTGCCTGTTTTGTTGCGACAACCCGAGATATTTGCGACAAATCGGGGGAAATGCCTCTCAAATTTGTCGCATTAGGCTTAATCGTCGATGTCGATGACCTGGAAACGACCGTTGAAGGAAATCCCGGTGCCGTTGGCAAGTTTCACGTCGGTGCGCCCGTGGTCTTTCTCTATTTTCTGGATGACATTCTTTGGATAATGCTGTTCAATATAAGTGTTGATGTCCTTGGGGATGAAGAAGGAAGGAACTCTGGAAGAGAAACACTCTACGCCGGTCCACTGCCCGTTGGAATTGAATACGATTTTGTCACCGTCGCTGAAATAGACGTCGTAATCCTTAAACATGAACCCGTCGGACATGGTCAGGGAGATTAACTTCTGGTCAAAGTGAGAGTTGACCACCGTTTGTGCGCTTACAGGGAGCTGATTGAAGCGGATGGCCTTGGCGTTGCCTGCCATTGCTGATGACTGGATGATGATGATTGCGAAGAATCCGAAAAGTATAGCTAAAAACATAATTGTAAATTTTTAATTGTTGTTACTTGTTTTTCTGGTGCAAAGATAGTGTTTCCCCTTGTAGGGTGGACTCCCGAAGCACGTGTTTTGACATTAGTTGTTGCGACATGCTGACGTTTTTTGCGACAAAACCGTAAAACCGTGATGTAATCTGTCGCGTGGGCCATAAAGCATAAAAAAACTTTTTCATCCCAAAACTTGGATAACTCAGGATTTTTTTTGTATCTTCGCAACGTGAAACCAATTAAAACTACAAAGAAGATGAAAAACAAATTTTTGATATTACTGATACTGGTGGCTATGGGCTGCCTCAATGTGATGCGTGCTAGTGCTCAGAAGACAGCCGGAAAGCTCGTTTATTCGGTGGCCACCGACGGTTATGTGAATGTGCGTCAGGCTCCTACCGCCAAATCTAAAGTAATAGGCGTATTGGCTACAGGCCGGAAAGGAGCTGCCCTGCTGAGTTCGAAAGGCACGTGGTGGAAGGTGCGCGTGGATAATGTGACGGGCTATGTGAACAGTAAGTACGTGCAGCTCAGCAGCAAGCCCGTCGCGGTGAAGAATCTGCCGGAGTTCTACTATGAGCTATTGGCCACGTGTCAGAGCATGAAAGAGGTAAATGATTTTTTCTACAATTGTCCTGATGTCTTGGATGGTTCGCCTGTCTATCTTGACTATGAGAACGGAAAGAAGGTCTATAAGATCTGTATGAGTTGTCATGCCACGCGCCGTGCTGCCGAGGAAGCCTGCAAGGAGACAAATAATCTTTTCGGCTATGAATTGTCGAAGGTGTGGGCCACAAAGGGACTAGCTGAATGCGTTTATCTGCCCATGACGCCCGCTGAGGAGTATGCTATCCCGCTGACGCCGGGGGAATGACGAAAACGATAACGATGACGAAAACGATAACTTGAAACTTGAAACCTGAAACTTGAAACCTGAAACTTATGAAGAAGTATTTGATTTCGGCTGTGATTCTCGTGGCAATGCTGACGGGATGTGCCACCAGCGCTGAAAGACTGGAACGCCAGGCTCGAGAGGCTGCCATGGTGAAAGAAGCTTTGCAGAACCGTCGTTATACGATTGACATCCACATGATGCACCCACTGAGAGGTAGGGCAGTCAACGTGACGAGCAACTATTCGGTAGAGGTGAAGGGCGACACACTCGTGTCTTATCTGCCTTATTTTGGCAGGGCCTATCAGGTGCCCTATGGCGGTGGCAAGGGGCTTAATTTCATAGCTCCTATTACTGGCTACCAAAGTGAGACCGACCGCAAAGGTACGACTCGTATTATGCTGACCTCCGAGAATGAAGAAGACAGCTACCTGTATGTGCTGGAGGTTTTCAGCAATGGAGAAAGTTCCGTCGAGGTGCAGTCGCGCCAGCGTGACCGTATCTATTATACGGGGCGTATGAACCTATGGCCTTGACTTCAACGTCAACGTTAACCTTAACCTTAACGATAACGATGACGAAAACGATAATTTGAAACTTGAAACCTGAAACTTATGAAGAAGTATTTGATTTCTTTTATTTTTGCCTTCTCGGCATTGATGATGCTCAGTGGCTGCATTGTTTCTGAGCAGAAACTCACGGAAAAGATCCAGTCTGCCATCGTGGAAGATGAGCAGTCGAAGGGCAGGACACTCGAAGTGACGGAGTTTTCACTTGGCGAAAAGACCGGTAAGAACTATCAAGGGGTGCTGAAGGGCAAACTTGATGGTAAAGAGATGGTCTATGACGTGACGGTGACAGACGAAGGCGATGACTTCGACGTGAACTGGACCCCCAGGCCATAGACCATCAATTCTACCCTTGCTTAATTCATCTTATTTCCATTGCTGCTGGGCTGCCAATGCTATGAACATATAGTGAGAGGAGGCTCCGCCCAGGCAGTATTCTGTCTGTTGCCAAAGGAATGGGTATTCCAGCAGTTCTGGGAAATCGGGACGTATGAGTGCCGTGCCTGACACCACTCCTCCTGGGATATACGACCAGTCAGCGCGGTTCAGGCCGTAAGCGGTGGTTGCCGATTGGGAACCCACACCAGAGGCAAAGGAAGCCTGATTACTGCCGGGATGACATCCCAAGACGAAGTTGAGGGCATTCCAGATGACCTCTTTGTTAGTCAGCGTAGGGAAAGCCTTGTTCACGAAATAATGGCGGAAGGCAAACGACTGGATATCCCATCCTGCTCCCCAAATGGCAGGTCGGTAGGGAACCCCATAAGGCGTTTCTGCTGATGACTTGTTGATATTCTCCTGATAAGCAATAATTGCTTTTTCGAGTGCCTGAAGGAAGCGTTGCACTTTCTTGTCCTTCATTTGCCGCCATCTCTCCGCGCCACGGCAGATGAACCATGCCGTCTGGTTGATGTTCTGAAGAGCGGCTTGCTGATTGGCCAGAACATAATCGGTGTATTTCTTTTCACCCGTAGTGAGGAAGAGTTCCACGGCAGCATGCAGACGGTTGCTGAGCAAGCGTGGGTTGGCATCATTTCCGGCAGTCTGTGTTTCAAAGATTTCCTTGGCTATGTTGAGGCTATGTACTGAGAGAGTATCATTGAATCCTTTCATGGCCCTGGAGATGGCGGCCAACTGTGCTGCCGTCATCTCCGGCTTGGCTGTGCCTCGTGGCAAATCGGTTATCTCTTTCTGTGTGCAACCCGTCAAATACATGACGGCAAGGAATGCGGTAAATAAAACTTTTTTCATACTTGTCGTGGTGGGTAGTAAGTTTAAGAAATTGTTTTTGCAAAGATAGGTAATTGACGGAAAAATGCAAAAAAATATCGCGGGAAAAACTCCCGCGATTACAAATCAATACCTAAAATGATACTTAATGCTACAAAGAAGGCAGCAGACCGGCACCGCCCTTCCCCGTCAGGACCTCAGGCACCCGCCCGGCCTTCATGGGCTTATATGTATAAGGTATCACTACCTTACCCTCATCCTCCATGCTGAAGGCATCACAGAAGATGTTGTCTTTCAGATTCCAGGCTTTGGCGTCTTTCTGGCGGAAGGGATGCTTCACGCCCTTGTTGAAATAACATCCTTCCAGGAGCATCTCACAACCCTTGCGGGCATTGGCTGCTGCACTGTTGCCTGCACAGTCGTAGAGACAGTTGAGTACATGGATAGTGCCCCATCGTGCCATAGGCATGCGCTGATCGCAACCTGCGCCCCAGATGCAGTAGGCAAAGGTGACGTTGAGATTGTCAACACCCTGATTGGGATTGTCGCTGGCTCCCACAAGATTGGTGTTCATGTGCATGTAGGCGCGCTCGCTATAGCTGAAGGTACACCATGATACGGTGATGAAGTCGGAGCGTGTGTTGATGTCGAAGTTGGCGTCCATACCATCCTTAAATGCACAATGATCTACCCAGAGGTGTGTGGTGCCGCTGGCCGTGAGCAGGTCGTCGCCGCTTACATCTACGGATCCCGGTCCTTCAAACTGAATGTTTCGGACGATGATATTCTGGCATTCCCTCAGATTGAGGATACCCGAGTGGCGGAATTCTTCCTTGGGGTCGTTCAGGAAGTCGATCAGTAGTTGTCGCACGTGGTATTCGGCTTCCTCTCTGACGCGATTGCCGTTGCTGAGTGTGTAGCCGTCGCCGGAAGTCTTCAGGGCTTTCACGTTGGCGGAATCGAGCAGGGCCTTGATATCGGATGTCATTTTGAAACTGGTCGTCAGCAATGCCCCGTTGCAACCGCAGATTGTCTTGTTCTCCAATTTCTCAGCCCTAATGGTCTTACCTATGACAAAAGGTCCATTGCTACCGTCGAGCACCACGATGTCATATTCCTGCAGAGCCTTCTGGATGGTCCTGGCCATGTCGCCACCGTCGCTTTTCAGCGTGATGCTTTTTCCGCCCTCACCGCCGTTGAGGTTGTAGCATCCTCCTTCAAGGCTGCCCGACACCGCCCATCCGAAAGGTTTCCCAGAGTCGTACTTTCCGGTTTTCTGTGCGTGAATGGCAAGCGTGGGGAAAATCAATGCCCACAGCATGAGTATCAAATACTTCCGGTTGGAATATTGCTTCATATGCGATTTGTTTTTTGATGAGTTTGTCCGGGTGCAAAGGTAAATCTTTTTTTCATAAAACCAAGGAAATGGAGTCGGAATTTGAAATTATTTTGAAAATGTGTGGAGCGTTTTGGGATTTATTTGTATTTTTGCAAATAAAATCATTAACAAGACTGCTTGGTAAGTGGATTTTAATCATGATGAAGAAATATATATTAGACTTATCGGTGAGCACCAGCGAGCGTATTAATGAGAAGTATGTGCTGCTGAAACTCACCGACGACAAATCGCTGCCGGTGATTATTCCAGGGCAGTTTGTGGAAGTGCGTGTAGATGATTCTCCGGCTACGTTCTTGCGGCGTCCTATCAGTGTGAATTTCGTTGACTATGACAAGAACGAACTTTGGCTACTTGTGGCTACCATCGGTGAAGGAACCCGTCGTTTGGGGCGTTTGCAGAAAGGTGACACGCTGAATTGCGTGCTTCCTCTGGGAAATGGATTTACGATGCCCGATGGGCAGCGTAAGGTGCTCCTCGTAGGCGGCGGTGTAGGCGTGGCTCCTTTGCTCTATTTCGGCAAGCAGCTGAACGAACGCGGCATTAAGCCTACGTTCCTCCTGGGGGCCCGATCCGCCAAAGACTTGCTGATGCTCGACGAGTTCAGAAAGTATGGTGATCTGTTGGTCACCACAGAGGATGGAACGGCAGGTGAGAAGGGGTTCGTCACCCAGCATTCTTTGCTTCAGAAAGAGACTTTTGACCAAATCAGCACCTGCGGCCCAAAACCTATGATGGTAGCTGTGGCGCGTTATGCGCAGAAGTACGGAGTGTATTGCGAAGCTTCGCTGGAGAATCTGATGGCTTGCGGACTGGGAGCCTGTCTGTGTTGCGTGGAGAAGACCACGGAGGGTAATCTCTGCGTTTGCAAGGAAGGTCCCGTATTTGATGTTAAACGTTTAAATTGGTAAGGTATGGCACGGTTGAATGTTAAGATAGGAAACCTGGAACTGAAGAATCCAGTGATGACGGCTTCGGGCACTTTCGGCTATGGTGTGGAGTTTGCCGACTTTGTGGATCTCAGCCAGATAGGAGGCATCATCGTGAAGGGCACCACGCTGAAGCCCCGTGAGGGTAACGACTATCCGCGTATGGTGGAGACGGCTCAGGGAATGCTCAATTGCGTAGGACTTCAGAACAAAGGCGTGGACTATTTCTGTGAACATATCTATCCTGAGGTAAGGAAGATTGACACCCAGGTGCTGGTCAATGTGAGTGGATCGTCTCCTGAAGACTATGCCGAGTGTGCTGCCCGAATCGATGCCCTTGAGGATATTCATGCCATTGAACTGAACATCTCTTGCCCGAACGTGAAGCAAGGAGGCATGGCTTTTGGCGTCACCTGTGAGGGGGCGGCCTCGGTGGTGCGTGCCGTGCGTCAGCGTTACAGTAAGACGCTCATTGTGAAACTCTCTCCCAACGTGACAAGTATCACCGATATCGCACGTGCGGTGGAGGCCGAGGGAGCCGACAGCGTTTCGCTGATCAATACACTTATGGGTATGTCGATTGATATTGAGAAGCGACGTCCGCGGCTCAGCATAGGAACCGGAGGCCTTAGTGGTCCTGCCGTGAAGCCTGTTGCCCTCCGCATGGTGTGGCAGGTAGCCAAGGCTGTCAAGATTCCCGTCGTAGGACTTGGTGGAATTATGAATGCAGAGGATGCCATTGAATTCCTCATGGCTGGAGCTACGGCTATCGAAATTGGCACGGCCAATTTCATTGATCCTGCGGTGACTCTGAAGGTACGCGATGGTATCAGCGACTGGCTTGACCGTCATGGGTGCACTTCAGTACAGGAGATCATCGGAACTTTGGATGCTTGAACGCTTTTCCTGAAGATATAAAAAAAGCGCCTCATCATTTTTTCGATGGGGCGCTTTTTATGTTCATTAGGGTCATTTCACTCCTTCAACGGTGTAACCGGCATTACGGAGCAATTGCAGAATACCATTCTCTCCGGGAAGTTTCTCGATGCCGATGACGAAGAGGGTGGGGGCACCTTTCATGATTTCGGGCATCTTCTGTGCCCATCGGGCTAAGCGCTCTTGGCAGGCCGTCATCTCCTCAGACGTGGCATCGCACTTGCCGCCGATCTTCTCGTTCAGGGCCTGCTCGATGGTGTTCATGTTCTGCATCATATAGCCGTTGAGCACATTGTCCATCTGCTTCTGGTAGAACTGCTGATTGTCCACCAGGCACATCATCTGCTCCTTCTGGCGATTCTCAGGAACCGCCTTATAAACGGCATTGGCATACTCCTCCACGGTCTCCATGCCAAACATTGGCATGTTGTTCTTTTGGGCCAGTTGCACGAAGTAGGCATCAATCTGCGACATCGGGTCGAAAGTTCCGCGGTGGTTTGCCAGATAGAGCCATATCTTCATCTCGCGGGTGAGGGCGGCAGGCGTCTTCTTTTCAATCTTGGCTGCCAACATGCGATTGCGCAGATCCTGCTCTTGCGTTTTCATTAAGAAGGCGTTGAAGCGCTTCAACTCGTCGGCGCTGAGCAACTGCTGGATTGTCTTGCCGTCAGCGATGGTGGTAGCTTCCTTAACGGTCTGCGAGGCATCGGCCGTAGCCACGTCCACATTCAGTTCGCCATACATCTGGTCGGTGCCATTGAGGGCATCGCTGATGCCGTTGATAAGTTGCGCCATAGCTGCAGGTGCCAGACGGTGGGTACCCACCACATAGGAGGGCTTTTCGAGTTCGTTACCAGAGATTTTGTACATCAGCTGTGCCGATGCACCGATGGTGCCAAGCACCAAAGCCATTGATAGAATTATTCTCTTCATATCTGAATGTTTTTATAAAAACCATACTTCTTTGCAAAAGAGAGCGGCCAAACAGCCGCTCTCAACCAACACAAAAACTAAACTAGACTTAACTAAACAATGACCGAGTTTCACAACTCTTGTCCTTGTCGGGTGCAAATATAGTTATTAACTTTGTAATTGAAAAACTTTGGCTTCTATTTTTAACACAATTTTTCAGCGGCTGTTAATAATTGCGCTTTTATTTTTCAAATAGGAGTCAAAAACCACCATTGCAGCCATGGCTTCCACAATGGGTACAGCTCTCGGCAACACACAGGGATCGTGACGTCCACGAGCCTTGAGTGTCGTGGGGTTACCATCCAGGTCGATGGTCTCTTGTTCCATCAGCAACGTAGCCACGGGCTTGAAGGCTATCCTCATGTAGATGTCCTCACCGTTGGAGATTCCCCCCTGGATACCTCCACTATGATTGGTGCGTACCTTAATATGACGGTCATCGTTAACAAACACATCATTCTGTTCAGAGCCGAAAGTGTTCACGCAGTCAAAGCCTTCCCCGTATTCGAAACCCTTCACAGCGTTGATGCTCAGCATGGCAGCACCCAGTTGTGCATGAAGTTTCTCAAATTCCGGTTCTCCAAGACCTGCCGGACATCCCTTGATGACACAGGTGATAATTCCCCCGACGGTGTCGCCCTTAGCCTTCACCGAGGCGATGAGCCCTTCCATCTCCTTGGCCTTTTCGGCATCTGGACATCTCACGATATTATCTTCCGTTTTCGAGAGGTCATACTTATGATAGTCCTTGTCGAGGGCAATGGCCCCCACCTGCGAGGTGTAGGCCTGTACGGTGATGCCCAGCTGCTTCAAGGCCAGTTTGGCAAAAGCTCCACCTACGCATCGAGCTATCGTGATGCGTGCCGAAGAACGTCCGCCTCCGCGATGGTCGCGAATGCCATACTTTTGATAATAGGTATAGTCGGCATGTGATGGACGGAAGAGACAACGCATGTTCTCATAGTCTTGCGAGTGCTGGTTCTCGTTGCGCACGATGAATCCGATGGGGCATCCGGTGGTTTTGCCATCGAAGACGCCGCTTAGCAGTTCCACGCGGTCACCTTCCTTGCGGTCGGTGGTGATGTGGCTCTGTCCGGGTTTGCGCCTATCCAACTCATGCTGGATGAAGTCCATATTCACATCGATGCCTGCCGGCATACCGTCGATAACGCCGCCGATGGCTGCTCCGTGGCTCTCGCCGAAGGATGTCAGCGTGAATATCTTTCCGAATGTGTTGCTCATGCCTACCTATGTTTCATTTATTTAGCAGCCACCGCATTTGCCGCCGCAGCCTCCTTCACTACAACCGCCTTCGCCACAGCCGCCGCAACCACCGCAGCCGTCGGCTCCACTGAGCATGTCTATCATTTGGCGGATTTCATTCTCACGGGCATCACGATTCTCGATGACCGTTCCCACGAAATGGAGGTCCATGTCTGCCAACGGATGGTTCAGGTTGATGGTCACCTCCTCGTCCGTAATTTCATCCACACGACCCCAGAAACGCTGGCCCTCTTCGTTTTGCAGGGGAATCTGCTCTCCCTTTTTCACATGCTCGCTGTCAAACTTGCCGTTCACGATGAAAGTCTCCTTTGGCAGTTTCACGATGCGTTCGGGATCAGTTTCTCCGTAGGCATCAGCCTTTTTGATGACGAAGTCGAATGATTCATTCTCGGGAGTGACCAGTATCTGCTGCTCAAAGGCATCCAATGCCACGCCGAATCCGCTCAAAAACACGAAGGGGCGCTCTTGCGTAGCCTCTTCGATCAGCATCTCTTCACCACCGTTACCCGTGTATAACTTATAGGTGACGGCTAGGAATTTGTTCTGTTGATTATCCATGTTATTTTCTTATTCTATTATCTGGATGCAAAGGTAAATAAAAAATCTGACATTCTTTGATTTGTGCTGAAAAAACGGCAAAAACCTTCAAACTATGTCTCATGGGCTATCTCTCCCGCCGTCTTTATGGCGCTGAGGCTTTTTTCAAATAATTTCTGAATCTGTGGCTCATGGCTGGCGCGAAATCCAGCAACTGGAGAACGGACGGCAAATACGAGATTTCTGGAGGTGTTTCCGCATATCGCTGACTGTCAGTGACTTGCGTTTTTGACGAGTTTGGGAAAGAGTCGTTATCCTATGATTTTAGGCGTTTTGCGCGCCTTCTGATGGGTGGAAACCCCGCATCCAGGCTTTGGAACCTGGGTTTCCACTCATCGGAAGCGATGCAAAACATCATCGGAAGGACTTCAACGGATGATGTTTTGTCCTTCGGCGGATGATGTTTTGCCTTTCAAGGGATGATATTTTGCCTTTTGAATGTGGTTCGCGTGCTGGTTTGCGAAAACCGGGTGTCATGAAATTTCTTATTCTAATGACGGTTCGCAGTGCCGGGATCAGTCTTCTTCGTCAAGTGTCTTTTGAGTCTCCTCGGCCTTGATAAGTTCGATGTTGAGCTTTTCTACGAGGGAAAGGGATTCGTCGATGTCATCGTTAGAAGGTCGGGCGGTGAACCAGGGCTTGGAGCCGAAGTATTCCACCAAATCGGGCGATGAGAACATATAGCCGTGCTTGGCGAGGATGGCATTGCGCATGATGCGGAGCGTGGCCTTGTCCATGAAGCGGAATTGCTTGTCGTTGAGCAGCAGGTAGTTGGCATAGCCGAAGCGTGGCTCATTGTTCACCCACTTCAGCACATTCTGGTGGCCTGTGCGCTCGGTCATGCCGTACTCGTCCTGTTTCACCTCATAGAGGATGACGCCTTCGAGGGTCTGCACCACCTCTAGCATACCTTTCAAACGACTGCCGCCCTTCACGTTGATGACGCGTGTGACACAGCCGTTGAACGTGACTTGCTCGAAAGGACAGAGCACGCCATCAACGTTGATTTTGTCGTATTCGATGTTCACCTGCGTGCCGTCGTCCATCACGTACTGGCCCATGATCTGCTGCACCCACTTGCCCTTGGCCACTGTCTCGCTATTGCCAAAGAAGGCACCGTCGAGCACATCATGCAGGTTGCCGTTGAGGTCGTAGAGACAGATCAGTTTCAAGCCGTTCTGCTCGATGTATTTGGCGCGAGGGGTCTTGCTGAAGGGATTGAAGCCGTCAGCATTCTGTTCCTCCGTGAGTATGTACTCATTCTTCTTCGAGTTGTTGGGCGTGAGCCGGAAGGCCAGTTCCTCGCCCTCAGCCATGGCCGTGAAGGTGATGGTCTTGTCAACATTCACCTTCGCCTCGTATTCCAGATTGCTGATGTTCCATCGGGAACCGCTCTTGATACCTTGTGCGCTGGCTGTCAGGGCCACGAAAGCCAGCAATGTCAGTAATCCCTTCTTCATAATAGTAACGGTTTAAATGATTTAACTATGGATTATGAAATATGTTCCTGTAGATGGCGCAAAGATAAGAAAAAGATGTGAGATAGTATGATGTTTTATATTTGCTTAACATAGAATTCTTCCTTTTTCCTTGGAGAACGATATTTTTTGATTTACGTCAAAAAAACGCCAAAAACCTTCAAACATTGCCTCAAAATGTTTCCCGTCATCAGAAACCTGCTTACCTTTGCAGCCGTAAACAACATAAGTCCCCCGCTTCGTGAGGGGGCGTTAGGATAACATTTATTATTAATTTAAGGGTAAAAAGATTGATTATGAAAAAGATGATTTTAGTGGCTGTTGCCATGCTCAGCATGAGCACAGCATTCGCAGGTAACGAAGACGTGAAAGCAGTTCGTAAGGCCTACAACATGACCGTCAATTACAGCCGTCTGGCCAAGGCTCTCAACCTCACCAGCGATCAGTATGATGTCGTAGAGTATGTTCACAGCAATTTCTGCAATGAGATGCGCCGTGCTTCCTATGCATCTTCTGAGAAGCGTCAGGAGCGTTTCGATCGTGCTCTCCGCAAGGACCTCGGCAGCATGCGTAGCGTGCTCAACCGCAATCAGTATCGCACTTACGTGATGCTGCTCAATGCCACCCTCGTGAACCGTGGCTTGAAATAAGAATCATTAGCAAGAGAATTTTGTAACGCTAAAGACCGTTCCCCCTCCGAGTGAGAGAGTAGGGGAACGGTCTTTTACTTTTCTGAGATTCCCTATTAAAATTCTTCACTCTTCACTCCTCACTCTTCACTTTTTTTCGTATCTTTGCATCCGGAACATGCAGGGGAAAAACCGCCCTCTGTCAAAAATATAAAATCTTATGAAGATCCGCTACCTGCTCCTGACCTTGATGCTTATTGTCATCCTCCCCATGCGCGCTCAGCAACCTGTCTATGGCAAAATGTCGCCTATGGTCAGGCAACTCGTGCGTCAGCAACAACTTCGTCAACCCCTCCGCAAACCAGCCTCTGCTCCTTCTTCAGAGGATACTCCCGACTATCATACCTGTGTTTTTCTTCGTATCACCGAAGATGCTCCTCAGGTGATGGATGCTCACCAATGCCGCCCCTTGGCACAATACGGTGACATCTATATCGTTGACGTGCCACTCTCCCAAGTCAGTGCCCTCTCCGCTCAGCATCAGGTGCAGCGCATCGAGGCCGAACCCATGTCGGAAGCACTGATGGATACTACTCGCATCATCGTGGGAGGGCGCGCAGCCAATGAAGGTATCGGTCTTCCACAAGGCTATACGGGCAAAGGCGTTGTCATCGGAGTGGAAGACATCGGTTTCGACCTTACCCATCCCAACTTCTATAGCCGCGACCTTTCCACTTATCGCATCAGCCGCTTCTGGGATATGCTCGCACCCTCCGACGGCTCTGGTTCAGTCTATCTGGGCGCAGAGTTCACTTTCCGCGAGACTATTCTCCAGCAGGCACATTCACGCGACGGTCTCGATCAGACTCATGGCACCCATACCGCAGGCATAGCCGCCGGGAGCGGCTACACGTCACGCTATCAGGGTATTGCTCCCGAGAGCGAACTCTGTTTGGTCAGCAATGCCGTCACCGAAGACACCGTCTTCATCAGCAAGGAAGATTTCTACCGCTTCACCACCGCCACCGATGCCCTCGGCTTCAAGTATATCTTCGATTATGCCGACCAAGTGGGTAAGCCCTGTGTAATCTCCTTCAGTGAAGGCAGCACCGACATGCTCCGTTCCAGCAACCTCCTATTCTACGAAGTACTTGAGCGGATGACAGGTCCGGGACGTATCTTCGTCACGGCCGCAGGCAACACCGGCCACCTCCTCTCCTATATGCCCAAGCCACGGGGCGTGGAGTCGGCAGGTTGCTTCCTTCTTGATAACGGCAAAGAGATACGCCACCAACTCACCGCCAGTGGCCCTTTCACCCTTGAACTCAGTATCTATGCTGATCCCTCTTCACCTTATATATATAAGGCCACCACGGAACAAATCATGCAGCAGCCCGACTCTAATCTGGTAGATACCATCCAGGTGGGCGAGAATCAATATGTCATCGATATTATTGCCTTCGAGAACCCGCTCAATACCTTCGACACAGGCTATGAACTGCGCATCACCGGCCCTCGCAATTTCGCCTCCCAAGTGCCATTTGCCATTCAACTCAAAGGCCGCGAGAGCAGGGTGGAACTATTGCGAATGTATGGTTCACTCACCACCAATGATATCAACCCCTCGCTCAGGGATGCGGTCAAGGGCCACCATATCCTCGCACCTGCCAGTGCACCCGTAGCTATAACTGTAGGTTCTAATGCTTATGTCACGGGTCATTATAATTATCTGGGACATTGGAAGGTAAGTAATGGCGGCATCGATGGTGTGCGTGCCAAGATTTCAAGCATTGGCCCTACACTCGACGGACTCATCAAACCCGATGTCGTGGCACCCGGTCAGAACATCATCTCCTCCTACAGCAGTTTCTATCTCGAGAACCATCCCGAAGCGGGCGACATCTCATGGGACGTAGAACACTTCCAGCACAATGGTCGTACCTATCCATGGAACAGCAACAGCGGTACTTCCATGGCTTGTCCCGTAGTGGCTGGAGTCGTAGCCCTGTGGCTGCAAGCCTGTCCCACGCTCACACCCGACGACGTGCTCCACATCATAGCCACAACCTCCACCCACTACGATGCCACGCTCACCTATCCCAATAACGAGTATGGCTACGGACAGATAGATGCTGTCGCAGGCCTGCGCTACATCGTGGCTACTTCCATCCGCGAAATCCCTGCAACCGACGCTTCCCATAAAGCCCCTGCCTACAACCTCATGGGGCAACCCGTCAGTCGTGCTTATCGCGGCATCGTTATCCGTGGCGGACGTAAATATACCCAATAGTAGGTATTCCGCCAAAACCATCATTTTTAGGTATTGTCAGTTATTCATTTTCACTGTATCTTTGCAACCGGATTCCAAAAGATTCACATATACATCAACAAAGATACATCAACAGAAAATGAGTAAGACAGTAGTTGTTTACGGTTCATCAACCGGCACCTGCGAAGCCATCGCAGAGAAAATCGGCGCCAAGATCAACGCCGAAGTAATTAACGTGCAAGACCTCAGCGCCGACAACCTCAGTGCCGACAACATCCTTCTGGGCACATCCACATGGGGAGCAGGCGAACTTCAGGATGACTGGTACGACGGACTCGATGTCGTCAAGAATGCCGACCTTTCCGGAAAGACCGTTGCCATCTTCGGATGCGGAGACTCTGCCAGTTATGGCGACACTTTCTGCGGAGCTATGAAAGAACTCTATGATGCCGCTAAAGCTGCAGGAGCCAATGTTATTGGTGCTGTTTCCACGGAAGGATACACTTTTGATGACAGCGATGCCGTCGTTGACGGACAGTTTGTAGGGCTCGCCCTCGACGACATCAACGAAGACGACAAAACCGATTCACGCATTGATGCCTGGATTGCCCAGCTGGGACTCTAATAAATAATAAGGAAAAAAAATAAAAATCTACAACCATGCAGCAAGCCGAGATACTGCCCGCCGACATGAAAGTGCTCATGAACCACATCTACGAACTCAAGAAAGGAGTACGTCACATGGTTCTCTTCACCTTCAATAAGCGCTACGAGACATTCGCCCGCACCCGTCTGGAACATTCAGGCATCGCCTATATCATCCAGCCCGTAGGTAACGACCGTCTCAACCTCTTCTTCGGCAAGAAGCAGTGTCTCGATGCCATTCGGATGTTTGTCAACAGGCCTCTCAACCAACTCACGCCCGAAGAAGACTTCATCCTTGGCGCCATGCTTGGCTATGACCTCTGCGCTCAGTGTGAGCGTTACTGTGAGCGCAAGGAGCGTTGCAGTCATGACTGCGAACACTGCCGTTGCGCACAGTAGAATGACCGAATAAATCTTGTTCGCTAAATAAAATTCATAATGTTTTTGTATAATACGGAAATAGGGCTTGCGAAAGTCCTATTTTTTATTTAAGAACCGATTTCACGGAAATGCCCTATAATCAAGGTAAGAGCATAAATCATAATGATTTTGTATAATCAGAAGAGGGAGTTCCATAATTGGCACATCCTCATTTATTGTTAGTAGGGTTTTGTTCAAGAAAGGGGTGCAGAGTTACTTCTGAAATGAAAAAACTTTATATTTGGAAAAGCAATGGGGCAAGTGAACGGGGAACTGCCCCGTTCACTTGGTTACAAGTAGCAGCCGACAGTGGCATAAAATATGCTGAGGTTGGGAATCCCGTCCGTATGAGAATCCATATATCGGAATCCGAGACCCATGAAGGCTTTGGGACGGCGCTTCTTGCCTGCATCCTTCCAAATGACAGATACATCATAGGTGGTTTGCTTCCAACTGGGGTTTCCAATACTGGTTTTTATGCCAGTCCGTATATCCCAAGCCGTCTGCCTATTATCATCGCGAGCAAATGAAAAGCCTACACCACCACCGAGACCGTTCGACTTGTAGTGTGTCTTCACTTCGTCTTTTTCATATAGCCCCCTTATCCCTTCACCTCCTGCATAAAGATAGAACCGCTCCGATAGGTTAACACCCACATTGATTCCACCAGAAATTGGCGTTATGTGGTGGCTGGGGATACCTGTCCCTATTGACATCTCGGCAAAACATTTATTCCCCCAAACGCCTTTGCTCTGCTCTTGTGCCATAGCCGAAAACGACAATACGCACACACATAACATACATAAACCTTTTTTCATTTTACTTTGTTTTATTATTAAATATGAAAATGATTGATATGCGTTTTTGAATCTGCATGAAAATGTACACAGTCCCTTTCTGTATGCAGGAATATTAGGGTTTCAGCGTGATGACCTGACGGGCCTTGGAGGTCTGGCCTGGAGCATTCATGTCCATTTGTATGACGAGTTTCTTTACCCATCCGTCATCAGCGATGTCATAGGTGGCTTTGAAGTTCATATCCATCTGCAAGTTCCCGTTGGAAATCATCTCTTCAATCATAGCGGAGAGTTCCTCAGGGTTGGTCTCTTTTGTCACAGATTCTGGGATGAGATTGCCCATCATCTTCAGCATATACTCTTTCATAGCAGACACGTCAATGTCGCCTTTGGTGTCTTGTTGGATGGTCTTGCCGCCATTGAGGAGAGTGTAAGTGGTCTTGGTCTTGAATAAAGAAAATTTGCCTTCTTCCTGCATGCCGTTGGTAATGGTCTTGCCGTTGAGCATAGTGATGGATGGCGATTGGATGTAGGCTTCGAGCAGATAGTCTTCGGTGATCATTTCTTTCACGGAAGAGATGGATTTCTGCATGGAATCCTGAAGTTTTGCATTGTTTTTTATCTGGGGGCTTTTGCTAATGATAGCGTTGAAGAGTGAGTCTATCATGATTTTGCATTTCACGGTCAGTTCCTCAGCATTCTTGATACCGCTGATTTGACCTTGTTTGTCGGTTAGCATTTCCACGTTTAGGGAGTTGAGCAGTTGCATCAGGTCGGTGGGTGCCATGTTCTGCATCATCAGGTTGGCATCTGTCATGGTGATGTTTGATTTCCAGTCTATTTGGTAGCCTTCGGGTGTTTGGTCAACCACTTTGTAGGTCATTTCTCCCGTGAAGTTGCCGTTTGTGGAGCCCGGGGTTGTAGCTTCACCTCTGGTGGTGTAGGTTTTCTGCATGTCTACCTTGAGGACCGGATTGATTTTCACGCTGTTCTGTGCCTGTGCCATAACTGCTGTGAGCAGCATGATGGCTGTCAATAGGGTTTTCTTCATTTTTACTCAGTTTTTGGAGGCTATCAGGTCGTAGCTGATGTTGTCGCACATCATGGAGCATCCTACGGTTGCTGTGTGCCTCGGGTTATTAATACTATTGTTTGTCTCATTTTCAGTTACCTCTTCAATTTTGGCCATAACGGGTACTTCGCGGATGATTTCGCGGGTGACGACCTTCGTGGTGAAGATGGTGTCGTGAACAACTTCGCGGATGACTTTCGGCTCGGCACTCTTGGCCACCATCACTTCGCGGCGGAGTGTGTCTATTTGTGCACGCTGAGTATCGCTGTCGGTGGACGTTGAGGCAGAAGGGTGTACGCTGAAGCCGAAGAGGAATCCTGCTGCACATGCAGCGGCTGCTATCCACGGGGTTCTGCCACGTCTGGCCTTGAGAGGATTGCGAGGTATGGTCAGTGCATTCTCTTGCTGGTTTCTCAGTGTCTTTGCAGCTGAGATGATATCTTCATTGTTAATCTTCATAATCTTTGAGTCTATTTCGGATGATGTTCATTGTCTTATGTAGCCGGCTCTTGACGGTTCCTTCAGGGATTTGCTGGATTTCAGCGATTTGCGGCACCGTGAGGTCTTCTTCGTATCTGAGGGTGAAGAGCATGTGCAGCGGTGGCGGCAGGGCAGCGAGTACTTGCTGGAGGGCTTCCTGGAGGCGGCTGCGATCCATCTGCAATTCTACATGGCTGTCGGTTATGGGTTCGGCATCAAGTCGGGCCAGATAGTTCTGTTCGTGTTCCAGATGGCGGTACTGGTTCTTGCAGAGGTTGTAGGCCATGGTGAATACCCAGGTGGCAACACTTTGCCCGGTGATGTAACGAGAGCGTGCCTCGTAGAGTCGTAGCATCACGTCCTGTACGGCGTCTGCTGCCCGTTCAGGATTTCCTCCGAGTTGGCAGTAGAAGAATCCGTTGAGGCGTCGGGCGTAGCGCTGGTAGAGTTCGTCGAAAGCCCTGTTGCTGCCGCCTTTCACTTGCGACATGAGTTCTTCGTCAGTCCTGTAACGTGTCTGTAGGTGGAACAGCGCCATTATTGTTCGATGTTGAAAAGACTGTTCATGTTAATGCGGTTATAGCGGGTTTGGCAGGCTCCGTAGAGTTCCTGTAGCCATGCTGTTCTGTCGGGTCGGTGCTTGCGGTAGTAGGGTAGCATGTCGAGATAGATGGCCGAATAGTTGAGAGCGAGCATACCGGGTGTGAACTTCCGGTAGAGCCTTTGGTCATGCTTCTCGCTATAGGGGTGGAGTGAAAGTCTGAGGTAATCGGTCAGATAGCGCTCTTCGAGATTACGAATCTTGACGGTAATGTTGTCGTAGGGTGTGGCCGAATAGCGCATGGTAAGCCCTTCGTTGTAGATGCACTCCTTGAGTTCCACGGGAAACTGTTTGAAGAGGGGTGAGTCGGTGAAGGGGAAATAAATATTACGGTCGGTGACGTGTTTAAACACCCACTTCATGGTTCGCTCATAGACTTCTTCTGGTTTCCATGACGATGGCGGCATGGGGATGTCGAGCCGTTTGCAGGTAAGAGAGTCGAGCCCTCCTGTTTCGGTGCATACGAGAACCTTGTCGCAATGCTCACTGAGCACACGCTGTAGGATAAGCTTTCCGATGAGACTTTCCGCCGACGACATGATGATGACGCCCCAGTCTTGCATGCCCTGTAGTTCGTTGTAGTTGTACATCAGTACGTCCTCGGGGTATAGGCCGCTATTATAGTAACTGGAAAGTAGTCGGTCGAGCGTCTTCATATCCTTTTGGACATACAAGGAGACTATCTGGCGCTCGTAGTCGGCGGCTGTGGTACTGAGTCCCTGGGCATTCGCCTTGAAGAGCATCATTGTCAGGAGTGCAAGTGTAATGAACGTTGATTTCATTGTTGCTTTGTTGCTTTGGTTTTCGTAACTGCATACACCCCAAATGGGTAATCGTTCACGGAAAAGTCATTTTTTATTAGTTTTTTTCTGAATGGTAATCAAATTGGATACAAAGAATGCCACTTTGCAGGTCTTTGCAGAGTGGCATTCGTATATATAAAAAATGTATCAGATTTTGTCGAGTGCCTGGCGGATATCGTCGAGGATGTCTTCTGCGTCCTCAATGCCTACGGAGAGGCGGATGAGGTCGGGAGCCACGCCTGCTTCGCGCAACTGCTCATCGCTCATCTGGCGGTGGGTATGGCTGGCGGGATGAAGCACACAGGTACGCGCATCAGCCACATGGGTGACGATGGCAATCATCTGCAGGGAGTCCATAAAACGGATAGCGGTTTCGCGGGTACCTTTGAGTCCGAAGGCCATTACGCCGCAAGAACCGTTAGGCAGGTATTTCTGTGCGCGCTCGTAGTTAGCGTCGGAGGGAAGTCCACTGTAATGAACCCATGCTACGCGAGGATCGGCTTCGAGGAATTCTGCTACGCGCTGGGCGTTGCGGCAATGCTGCGGCACACGAAGGTGAAGAGTCTCAAGACCGAGGTTGAGGAGGAATGAATTCTGGGGTGCGGGTATGCTGCCGAGGTCGCGCATCAGTTGGCTGACGAGTTTCGTCAGGTAGGCTTTCTTTCCGAAGGCTTTGGTGTAGGTAAGGCCATGATATGACTCGTCGGGCGTGCAGAGTCCTGGATATTTAGGAAGTGAAGAGTGAAGAGTGAAAGGCAACGGGTAGGCGAGCTCTGCTCGGGAATGGAGTGAAGAATCACCCTTGTGGGTGCATGTCTCCCAGTCGAAGTTTCCGCTGTCAACGACGCATCCACCCACTTGTGTGGCATGTCCGTCCATGTATTTGGTGGTTGAGTGGGTGACGATGTCGGCTCCCCATTCGAAGGGACGGCAGTTGATGGGGGTGGCGAAGGTATTGTCGATCAGGAGGGGCACGCCGTTGCGATGGGCAATGCGGGCAAACTTCTCAATGTCGAGTACGTTACAACCGGGGTTGGAGATGGTTTCTCCGAAGAGCAGTTTGGTATTGGGTCGGAAAGCAGCCTGGATTTCCTCCTCAGAGGCTTCGGGATTCACGAATGTGCATTCTATGCCGAGTTTCTTGATGGTCACACCGAAAAGGTTGTAGGTTCCTCCATAGATTTCGTTGGAGGTGACGATATGGTCGCCGGCTTCACAGATGTTGAACACGGCATAGAAGTTGGCAGCTTGTCCGCTGCTGGTAAGCACAGCCCCCACGCCCCCTTCGAGGGCGGCTATCTTGGCGGCCACGGCATCGTTGGTGGGATTCTGCAGGCGGGTGTAGAAGTATCCGTCTTTCTTCAGGTCGAAGAGCATGGCCATCTCTTCTGAATTGTCGTATTTGAAAGTGGTGCTCTGAATGATGGGGAGCACGCGTGGGTCACCATTCTTGGGTTCCCATCCTGCCTGCACGCATAGCGTGGCTGTCTTGAGGTTCTTCTTCATAGATTTTAATGTTGTTGCTTGTTTTGTGAGTGCAAAGATACGATTAAGCGAGCACAAAAACAAGAAAGCTTGCTTTTTTTTGCTTTGTCGAGCGTTAGTATCTTCTTTAAAGATACGATTAAGCGAGCACAAAAACAAATAAAAAAGTGTTATTTCAGTTGTTTTGTCGAGCGGTAGTATCTTCGGCGAAGCCAAAGATACAATTTTTTAAATAAAATTGATACGGAACAGAAAAAAAGTATTATCTTTGCAAAAAGAAAAAGTTATCCGGACAATGTAATTCTATTATGAAAAAGGTTTTATTGACAATTGTGCTGGTTCTTGCCCTGTTGGCAGGAGCATGCGCGCTGACGAATCCATCCAAGGAGAAGCATATCGATGCCATCCAGGAGGCCTATATGGGCAATCTGGACAGCAAGAGCCTGGACTTCCTTGACGGCAAGTCGCTTACTAAAATCGTACTGAAGGGTACGCTCGATTACAAGAGTTACGGGCTCTGCAGCACGGGTAGGATTATGGGAAAGGATGTCTCCTTTGGCATCCTCGGTCATGTTTTTGTAGTGGACAAAAAGAATTAAAAACCAAATAGGGATATGAAAAAATTGAGATTGATGATGGTCACCGCACTGGTAGTGCTGATGGCTGCCTGCGGTACGACACGTACGGTGCCCCTTACCGGCAGGACACAGAAAGTGGCTGACAATGCACAGATGTTGAGTCTTTCGCTCACCGAGTATCAGAACTACATGAAGACGGCCAAGAAATCTACCAACGCGCAGAACACCGCCATGGTGGAGCGCGTGGGCAAAAGGTTGGCTGCAGCCGTGGAGAACTATCTGCGTAACAATGGTTACGAGAGTGAGTTGCAGGGTTACCAATGGGAATTCAACCTGGTACAGAATAAAGAGGTGAATGCCTGGTGTATGCCCGGTGGAAAAATCGTGGTCTATGAAGGACTGTTGCCCGTCACACAGACGGAAGATGCATTGGCCATCGTGCTGGGTCATGAGATTGCACATGCCGTGGCTATGCACTCGGCAGAGCAGTATCAGAAGAAACTCAACCAGCAGTCGGGACTCCAGGCAGGAGCCGTGCTGGCACAAGTGCTGGGCATAGGTTCCACGATGACTTCCGTGGGCGTGCAGGCCGCATCTCAATATCTGAGCTTCCGCAACCTGAGCTATTCGCGCGACCATGAGACCGAGGCCGACCATCTGGGACTTATCTTTGCCGCCATGGCCGGATACAATCCTGAAGTGGCCATCGACTTCTGGGGACGTATGGGAACGAGTAACGTGCCCGAGTGGCAGAGCTCTCACCCCAGCAATGAGAACCGTATAGCTGCCATCAAGAAGGAAATGCCAGAGGCCCTGCAGTACTATAATGCCTACAAGGCCGCCAATACGAAGGGCACTACCACCACGAAGAAGGCCGCCACTACCACCACTACCAAGAAAGCCGCTACGACAACCAAGAAGAGTGGCAAGGGATTTAAGATTGGCGGTTGAACTCTCTGATGATGATCCTCCGTGCACCGAGGCCTTCCAGCGTGGGCGACATGCAGGCCACGGTGAGCCGCTTCTGGTGCAGGAAGGGTTTTACGGGCATTACCTTCTTCGGCCATGTCTTCACGCGTACGCAGGAAGATGCCGACAGGTTCAATACCACCTTCGATGCGCTGAAGAACCACGAGATGATCCACGTGCGCCAGGCGCAGTCCACGCATGATAGTTGGCTGCTTTTCTACGTGCAGTATCTCTGGTGCTCGCTGATGTGCATCGGCTACGTCAGGCGGATGAGGGGAGCGATGTACTACCTGAATCCCTTCGAGATGGAAGCCTATCGCCGGATGTGGGAAAAAGACTATCTGGAGCGTTGCAGCGAGGGAGCCAATGAGTGGCGCGAGTTTCGCCGCATGTCGCTGGCCGCGCGTATGCGCTACATGAAGAAGTACAACATAGCCCGCTGAGGCGACATATACCTTATTTTTAAATTTAAAGTAACTATGATAGAATACTTTGCAAGCCACATGTGGCAAGCCTGGACGGTGATAGCCGTTGCTTGCCTGATTCTTGAACTGATGAACGGCGATTTCTTCATCATGTGTTTTGCTATCGGCGGCGCATGCTCGGCCATTGCCGCTGCTATGGGTGCCGGCATCTACTGGCAGCTGGGCATCTTTGCGCTCTGCTCCGTGCTGAGTCTCTTCTTCGTGCGACCTGCCGCCTTGCGTTATCTCCACAAGAACGAGAGCGAACGGGTGAGCAATGCCGATGCCATCATCGGGCGCGAAGGGCGCGTGGTGGAAACCATCGAGGTGGGAGGCTTCGGACGCGTGGCCATAGATGGCGACGTATGGAAGGCCGTTACCGAGGAAGATGCCGATATCCGGATTGGTCAGAAGGTGACCGTCGTTTCGCGCGAGAGCACCATCATTACCGTGAAATCATTAACTTAAAAAAATTATAGGAACTATGAACATTGGATTAACCGTACTGATTATTATCGTCCTCTTGGCCCTCATCCTGGTCAAGAAGAGTCTTATCATCATCCCCCAGAGCGAGACGAAGATCGTGGAGCGTCTGGGAAAATACTATGCCACGCTTCAGCCGGGCATCAACATCATCATCCCCTTCATTGACCGTGCCAAGGAACTCGTCACGCTCAATCGCGGACGTTATGTGTATTCCAATACCATCGATCTCCGCGAGCAGGTCTATGATTTCGACAAGCAGAACGTGATTACCAAGGACAACATCCAGATGGAAATCAACGCCTTGCTCTATTTCCAGATCATGGACCCCTTCAAGGCGGCTTATGAAATCTCCAACCTTCCGAACGCTATCGAGAAACTGACGCAGACCACTCTGCGTAACATCATCGGTGAGATGGAACTCGACGAGACACTCACCTCGCGCGATACCATCAACACCAAGCTGCGCTCCGTGCTCGACGATGCCACCGACAAATGGGGCGTGAAGGTGAACCGCGTGGAACTCCAGGACATCACGCCTCCGTCCAGCGTGCTTCAGGCCATGGAGAAGCAGATGCAGGCCGAGCGCAACAAGCGTGCGCAGATTCTGACCTCTGAGGGTGAGAAGGCCGCTGAGATTCTTTCTTCAGAAGGTGAGAAGACGGCTATGATCAACCGTGCCGAAGCCACCAAGCAGCAAGCCATCCTGACCGCCGAAGGTGAGGCTCAGGCACGCATCCGCAAGGCTGAGGCTGAAGCCATCGCCATCGAGAAGATTACGGAGGCCGTGGGCAAGAGTTCCAATCCTGCCAATTACCTGCTGGCGCAGAAATATATCCAGATGATGGAAGAGCTGGCCAAGGGCGATCAGACCAAGACCGTCTATCTGCCTTACGAGGCCACCAATCTGATGGGCTCCATCGGCGGCATCAAGGATCTCTTCAAGGCAGAATAAATGAATGGTAGTTTTTTTGAATCTTGAAACTTGAACTTGAATCTTGGAGAAAGTTTGTATTGTTTGCGGAGCACGCCCTAACTTCATCAAGGTGGCTCCGTTGCTGAGAGCCTTGACAGACCGACAGCGGGATTTCTCACTCGTCTATACGGGGAGTGAGAACGACCCTACGTTGGAGTCAACGCTCTTTGAGGATTTGCAGATTCCACGCCCTGATGTGTTTCTGGGCGTGGATAGCCAGAGCCTCAATGAAATCACGGGGCGCGTGATGGGAGCATTCGACCAGTATCTCGAAAAACATCCCGCCGATGTGGTCATCGTTGTCGACGACCTAGCCTCCACCATGGCCGCCGCCATCGTCACCAAGAAACGCGGCATACGGCTGGCTCACCTCGTGGCAGGCACCCGTTCCTTTGACATCACCATGCCCAAGGAAGTGAACCGTCTGGTCATCGACGGACTTTCCGACTTGCTCTTCACTGCCGGTATCTCATCGAGCAGCCATACCAACACCGAGGGCGTTTCGCAAAACAAAGTGTATATGGTGGGCAATATCCTCATCGACAACCTCCGCTATTGTCATGACCGCTGGCAGCGTCCGGCCCTGATGGATGAAATGAAGCTCCAGGAAGGGAAGTACATCGTGCTGACCATCAACCGTAAGGCTCTCCTCAACGACCAAGAAAACCTCCAGCGCATGCTCACCGCCATTGCCGAGAATGCCGCCAATGTGCCGGTCGTAGCCTTCATAAGGATGGGTTCAGGTATCCACCATCACCCGTCACCCATCACCTATCACCCATCACTTCCTTACTTGCAGTTCGGCTATCTCACGGCTCATGCCCTGGGCGTGATAACGGATAGCGGAAACGTGGCCGAGGAAGCCACCTTCAACCATGTGCCCTGCATCACGCTCAACAGCTACACCGAGCACATCGAGACGGTGAAAGTGGGAACCAATGTGCTGGTAGGTGAAGATCCCGAACTGTTAGGCAAGCAAGTAGCCGAGATGGTAAGTGGCACCTGGAAACACGGCGCACTTCCCGACCGTTGGGACGGACGCACCGCCGAGCGTATCCTCCAGATAATAAGTGAAGAGTGAATCTTCACTCTTCACTTTAAAACTCAAACCGCGCTACCAAGGGCAGATGATCGCTGAAGCCCCGTTGGTAGCGCATTCCGTTATAATTACGGTGAGGCTGTCTTCCCCCATATTTTGAATCCTCTTCCGTCAGGAACTCTGGGTCGTGCACATATACCTCCTGAAAACTCCTGACCATCGCATTACTCACCAGGATATGGTCGATGTTCTCCCATCGGCCTTGATATTTATAGGTAGCCTTCGCCCCGTGATGCCCCATGGCACCCTCCGAGATGTTATGTAGTCGCTGACTATGCAGATAAGTCAGCAGCGCATCGTTATCCCCATCGTTGAAGTCACCCGCCACGATGATTCGCGGATTCGGATGAAGGCTGCGGATGGAATCAATGGAGGCCATCAGCCGTTCACCCACCACGCGCCGGTTAGGGCGCGTCTGCCGCTCACCGCCAAAACGGCTCGGGGCATGCACCACAAATACGTGGAGTGTATCGCCGCTGATGATTTCGCCGCAGGCATAGAGAATATCGCGCGTAGGTCTCATCCCCGGCAGCGGCTTTACCCTGAGGGCATAGCTCCGAATGAGTCGGAAGGAAGTAGGTGCATAGAGCAGCGCCACATCGATGCCGCGGAGGTCAGGACTCTGTGTAATCAGGTATTCGTAGCCCGCATTGCGGAGCATCGAACGCTTCGTCAAGTCCCTGACCACCGAATCATTCTCCACTTCGCATAGGGCCACCATGTCTGGTAGTTGCCAAGTGGGAGACCCACCCCGGCCCATTCCCGAGCTTTGCTCGCCTACCCGTAGCCTTTCCCTGTTTAGGGAGGGAGTTTGAGATTTAGCATCTTGTTCCCCGCACGAGATGATTTCCTGTCCGATGTTGTTGAGCTTTCGCCAGTAGCGTCCTTTATTCCAGTGACGTATGCTTGTGGGAGTCCATTCCATATCGTCTTTCCCCTCATCGTGCGTATAGTCGAAGAGGTTCTCGCAGTTCAGTTCCACGAATGTGAACAGCGTTGTCAATAAGAGTGCGCAAAGATTCATCTGTCAGTAGTTATTCTTGCGTGCAAAAATAACGCTTTTTATTCATACGCCCCGTATTTTTCGCCATTTTTTTGCTTTTTGTGAATCTGTTTTCCTTGCTATGATACATCGGTTACCGACCTCTTTTTTGTAGTTTTTTCATATAAGAAGCTGTTTTTCCCCAACTATTTTTTGGACCCTTTTAATCTTTCATAACCCCGTTGGGATTTAAAAATTGAGATATCACGAATTATTTTTGAAATTCTATATTCAGTAAATCAACAAATTCCAGTCCACAAGCCTTGTGGAGAAGTTTTTTTTCTTAATAACTACCTTATTAAAAAAAAAGTTGTATCTTTGCATTAAATAGTTGAAAACCTATGAACTACCCGCTGATATCTGAATACATAGAAGCCATAAAGGCGGCAGAAGAGAATTTTGAAGAGTTGAAAAACCTTCGTCCAGTGTTGGATGAAGATGGGGAACCTGTGATGACGAGTGGCAACTTTGCTGTGGTGTTCAAGATGAAGGATGAGCAGACAGGAAAGATGTATGCCGTAAAGTGTTTCTTGAAAGATCAAGAAGGGCGTGCAGAGGCCTATCGTATAATTGCGGAGGAACTGGAATATGTCAACAGCACCTTCCTCACGCCCATCAAGTATCTGGATAAGGAGCTGTTTGTAGATTCTAAGAATTCTGATGAAACGGAGTTTCCTGTTTTGCTGATGGATTGGGTGGAAGGCATGACGCTCGACAAATACGTCCGTGAGCATATTGATGATCAGTATGAACTCTCATTGTTGGCCTATCAATTCAGTCGCTTAGCGATGTGGCTGATGCCCCAGCCCTTTGCGCATGGAGACTTGAAGCCTGACAATATCCTCGTGAAAGACGATGGAACATTGGTATTAGTGGATTATGATGGTATGTATGTACCAGCCATGAAAGGACAGAAAGCCCGCGAGTTAGGCAGCCCAGACTTCCGGCATCCATCAAGAACAGAAGATTTCTTCGATGAGCATATCGATGATTTCTCTCTTGCCAGCATTCTGTTGTCCCTGAAGGCCATTTCCCTCCAGCCTGCACTTCTGGAAGAATATGGTGCCTCAGACCGTTTGCTTTTCTCAGAGAAGGATTATCGCAATCTCTCTGAAAGCAGAGTCATGGATGCCCTAAAGCCCTTGATGCAAGATGCAGAATTCGCTTCGCTCTATTCTCTATACATCCTTGCTTTGTCTCAGAACAATCTCTCTCAAGTCTCATTCCGTCTTTTCAATCTGAAAAGACCAGATAAGTCGCAATATGAGGAAGAGAATCTTTCCACAGAAGTAACTGAAGAAGATTTAGCAAATGCATGGATTGATGAATATGGAGTAAAATATAGTGCAGACAGAAAGAGATTGTTGAAAGCACCAACTGAGATTAGGAGATATTCTGTTAGAAATGGAACAAAGATAATCTGTAACAAGGCATTCCTGTCAACGTTATTGGCGCAAGTGATTATTCCTAATAGTGTTTTATGTATAGGCGATAATGCATTTGGTGGTTGTTGTTTGACTTCTATTGAAATCCCTGAAAATGTACATAGCATTGGAGAAAGGGCTTTTTCTTATAACGCACTAAACTCAGTAACTATCCCCCAAAATGTCAAACATATAGGAAAAGGTGCATTTGGCTCTTGCGGTAGTCTTATTTGTATTATTGTTAACAAAGAAAACAAATTCTATGATTCTCGAAATGACTGCAATGCAATTATAGAGACAAAATCAAATACGTTAATTGTAGGATGTCAGAATACAATAATTCCCAATAATGTTAAGAGTGTTGGGGAGTGGGCATTTACAGGGTGTTGCAATCTTTCGTTTATTTTCATTCCCAAGGAGGTGTTGAAGATAGGGCATCGCGCTTTTAATGGTTGTGAAAGACTAAAAAAGATCTCTGTAGACAAAGATAATGAATTCTTTGATTCTCGGAATGACTGCAATGCAATAATAGAGACAAAAACAAGCACTCTAATCGTAGGCTGTCAAAATACAATTATACCAAATAGTGTTAAAACTATTGGAGAATGGGCTTTCTCTGGATGTAACAAATTATCCGCAATTAATATACCGGAGAGTGTTTTAAGCATAAACGAGGGTGCATTTTCTGGTTGTAGTGATTTGTCAAATGTTGAACTTCCTAAAGGCCTTAAAGAATTAGGTTGCAGAGTATTTTCGGATAGTGGTATTGAATCAATCATAATTCCTGACGGTATTGAGGTTATAAGCGAGTCCTTATTCAACTGCTGTAGAAACCTCATTTCTGTTAATCTTCCCAATAGTGTAACTACCATTGAGAATTATGCATTCAGTCAATGCCGGCCTTTATCATCCATTTCAATGTCAGACAATGTAATTACTATCGGAGACTGGGCATTTGCTTGCTGTTCTAGTTTAGCGTCGATAGAGTTGTCTAATAGCATTCAAAATATTGGTAAAGGAGCATTTTATGATTGTGAGTCCCTGAGGACATTCTTTATTCCATTAGGCTTAAAAACAAAGTTTGAAGTATTATTACCTGCCTATAAAGATAAACTTGTAGAGCGATAAATAGAATCTTGCTAACAAGGAAAGTTACTAATAATATTGATTATGACTGTTCAAGAATTGATTGATATCGAGAAGAAATACCAAAATGACCATAAGGATGATCCTTGGGTATATAATGAAGTCGGAGAACTGCAACCATCTAGTATGAATGATGATATAGCATTTCTATCAAAAGGGTATATAAAAAGGCATAACAACATAAATCTAGAAACAAGAAAAGATTTGACAGAAAAAGGCCTTGGCGATTTCGAAATACTTATGTTGATGTGTTTCGTTGGTTATCTATCCTATGCCTTTAGATGGAATTCATATAATGACAAAAAGAGTCCCATCCCAGAAATGTGTGAGGGATTAGATAATGTTTTAGAAAAGTGTCCCATTTACGATGAATGGAAAGTTCTATATCGCTTCTGCACTTCTGATGATAGAACTGATTTTAAAATAGGAGAAACATTTAAGGCTCCACATTATGTAACCACTACAAGGTCTAATTGGGGAAAAGATACTGATGTATATGTAATAACCCCTAAAAGTATAGACACAAATGCAAGGAGCATTTATAAACTATACAACAAAGCAAACGAGAACCAAGTCACTTTTAAAAGAGGGACTTCTTTTATAATAACAAAGATAGAAAGGGGAAAATATAAGAAGATATATATGGAAGAATGCTAAAGACAATGAGTTTTTTCGTTATACAACAAAATAAATGAAATATGCTAAAAGAAATAGTTGAAGAGGTTGAAATGGCAATTGACAATGCATATATAAAAATGACCAATGAAGATTATATTTCCTATATTTTGCTTATTGGCAGGGCAGATATTATGCCCGTTTTAAAAGGACACTTCCCTACAGAATATGTCATAGACTATCAATTAGATAGGTATTATGATGAAACACGCGAAGGATTTTATACTAGATATCTAAATCGCAATTATCGTAGGGAAGGTTTCCATTATGAAGGAGATGAGGGTATTGATGATCTTTCTATTGAAATGATGATTTATGATCATCTATGGGATTCTTCCTATTTCCTTAAATCACTTGTCCGCATTGCAGCAATTCTAACTGGCAAAGGATACATTTGGGAACCGGGGCTTAAAGATGGTGGGAAATGGGAATATATTAATAGGGAAATAATTGAACCTCTAAAAGAAAAAGGAATTGAATTGGGTACAATTGTAGAAAAGGGATATAGTACAGATATACGAAATGCCTTTGCTCATTCTCTATATAATATAAATAAGGAGAGTAGAACTATAGTAATACGACCTAGAAGAGGTTGCCGTACAATATCTTTTGAGGAATTTCAGAAGAAGTTCCTATATTCTGTCATTTTGATGAATAGAATGCAAAATGCATTAGAACTCAATCATGAAAAGGCTTGTCAATTGAATGGGTGTTTAACAGAACCTTTTCTTACCCCTGATGGAGTTAAGGTGCAGATTCTAGCAGAAATCGTCAAAAGAGGCAATATAATGCATCCAGAATTTAAGATGATTAGAATAGTTGAATAAAACGTTGTGCGCGATATAAGCTGTGTATGGTCATAGTAGAATACATGCAGTTATGAAAAATAACTATTTTATCTGGAGCAGGACCAGAAAAGCGGTTTTGCTTATCCGTTACAAGCAAAGAATTGCAATAGAACAAGAAACAAAAACGTTATAGGGATATGGCAAAGATGAAACCAAAGGAGTGCCAGAATGTGGAATACAAGGAGAGTTGGCACGATAAATATCTGGCGTGGATTTGCGGATTTGCGAATGCACAGGGGGCGGTGATGTACTTCGGCGTAAATGATGAGCATGAAATAATTGGCCTTGACAATGTGGACAGGCTGATGGAGGACATCCCCAACAAGATTGTCACGACAATGGGCATTGTGGTGGACGTAAATCTGCATGAACAGGAAGGATTGGAGTATATAGAAGTGGAGATAGCCCCCAGCAATATCCCTATCAACTACAAGGGGAAGTACTATTATCGCTCAGGAAGTACAATGCAGGAACTGTGTGGGCCTGCACTTCAGCAGTTTATACTGAAGAAGATGGGGCGTTCGTGGGATGACATTCCTCATGAAGGTGCGACGATAGACGATTTGGACAAGGCTGCAATAGACTATTTCTTGCGGAAAGGTTATGAGAACGGACGTATCACCAATGAGGAGCGGAATATGCCTATCGAGATGCTGCTTCAGAACCTGGACCTCATTAACGAAGATGGGAAACTGAAGAATGCGGCACTGCTGCTTTTTGCCAAAAGGCCTCAGAAATACTTCACCAGCGTTAGGTTCCAGATAGGCCGCTTTGGCGTTAACGAGGCAGACCTCATGTTTCAGGATGTCGTTGAGGGCAACATCATCCAGATGGCGGACAGAGTCGTTGACTTGTTGAAGGCAAAATATCTGATTATGCCCATCACCTTCAAGGGGATGAATCGGATAGAGAAACTTGAGGTGCCTGAGGAGGCGTTGCGCGAGATACTCTATAATGCGATTATACATAAGGACTATACAGGTGTTCATATCCAGATGCGTGTATGGAACGACCATGTGGACGTGTGGAACGATGGCGAACTGCCAACAGGCTACACACTTGAAACACTTTTAGGACAACATTCATCACGACCGCGCAACAAGAATATTGCCAATGCTTTCTTCAAGGCGGGCTTCATCGACGCTTGGGGTCGCGGCTATAAGAAAATACGTGAGGGCTTTGAGGGTGCAGGACTGCCCATGCCAGAAGTCGAGAATTTCTGCGGCGGTGTAAGAGTATCATTTAAGAGGAAAAATGTGAATCACGGACATCAAGATGTCCTAGGAAGCATAGACTATATTTCAGCGAGTCAACTCACTGAGCGTCAGAGGAGAATCGTTGATAGGCTTGTAGAAACGGGTCAATGGAATGTCCTAGAAAATGTCCTAGAAAATGTCCTAGAAACGTCCGCTACGCTGGCTGCCTTATTTGGAGTTGATGCCAGAACCATTCGCCGTGACCTAAATGCTTTGCAATCAAAAGGGGTTATACGCCGTGACGGTCCTGACAGGGGTGGACGTAGGGTTATTCTAAAAAAGATAGAGCCATGATTATTGTAGAGTCTAAACGGAAGAAGCCTACCACGATAAATATGGAATCATAGTTGGTCTGGCCTCATGTGAGCCCAAAACCCGCAAAGAATTAGGCTAAAGTGTTTTGGCAGTTTCACATATTTTACTTATCTTTGCAGCAAAAGAATAGATTATGAGAAAATTGGTTTTCTTGTTTATAATTGTGTTGATGGCTGGTTGTGGTAGGCAGCATGTCTATCATACCTACTATGGGGATATTGATACTGATACAATGGAAGTTGATTTCTTTGATATTAAGGACAGCTTGCCTTGTTATTTGATACGGACAATAGAGTATGATTCTACAGAAGTCATACCTGGAGAATGGAGATATATTGAAGGGCCGGTAGAGTTTTATTATTGTCCTAATAAAAATACATACTATTATTCATTTCCAGACAACGAAGGAAATAGAATATTGAATGCTTATGATCCTATAACTCATGAACTATCTAATCCTGATATGAGATGAATGACTATCTAGATTTATCCACATTCCTTCAAAACCTATGGTTAAGGGAGAATGGAATCAAGTGCCAGTCTCATTTGATTTATTTTGGCAGTTTCACATAATTTACTTATCTTTGCAGCAAAAGAATTGATTATGAGAAAATTGGTATGGCTTTATGTTCTAATGTTGGTAGGATGTGTTTTAGAGTCTCCTTCCCAACAGACCCTTATAGAACGTGTATGCCAGGAATTTGCGTCAGATACCCTTACTATAGAAGAAGCTGCTCATTGGGATAGTATGAATGCTACAATGGGGGGGTATCTTCTCATAAGAGGAGCTGAAAGAAACTTAGATACCATTGTTAATCACCTGCATTTAATATTTATAACAGATAAGTAAATATGGCTAAAAAGATATATACCAAATTATGATGACACCCTCTTAAGTCTACGAATCATTTGGGATTTATAAATATATGGCTTATCTTTGCAGAAAATAAAGCTTTATGAAAATCATGTGAACAAGGAACCTTGTTCACAAAAACCTCGTAGGGTATGGGATGCTTTAACTGGTAAATATTTGTTATAGGTGCAGGAACTGCATCATCTGCTTCATTAATTAATAATTAAAATATGGGTAATATCGAACTGAAGGTACTGACTCCTGAAGAGTATAATAAAAAAGCAAAGGAGTATTATGCTGCTGGGGATATTAATGGTTTTCTGGATTTTCAAAAGACTTATAATATTTTGTATGCAGACCCTATATTTGAGCAGGATAAGAAATTTCTAAATGACATAGAGATTCCAAAGATGTCCGATGATATAAAAATGGTATAGTCAAGAAAGAGGAATCCATAAAAGAGCAGGAGTAATCCTGCTCTTCTCTTTCTCTTCCAAGCAGCCGAAGGCTACGGGAGCATAGAAATTATAATAATATCCTGTTTTATGAATGATGGTCGGTTCCTCGTTCACAGACTTATTGTGCAAATGATCAGAATTAAGGAGTAACAGAGAATATGGCGGAACATAATTCAAAGTGATTCGGAAAAATAAAACACTTCACGAAATGGTGTAACTTTCTTGGTGTCAGCGTGTTGTGGTGAAGGGTTTGGGGACAACCCCTCCCCAACCCCTCCCGAGGGAGGGGCTCTAGAGAATGGGGCATTCGTAAATGATATACTTATGCATCGTAAATGATAGAGTTACGTCTCGTAAATGATACATTTAGACTTTTTGTTCTTCCAATCTATGATGTTTTGGTTTTCAATCTATGATGTTTTGGTTTTCATTCTATGATGTTTTGGTTTTCATTCTATGATGTTTTGAAGAGCAATGGATGATGTTTTGCACTCCTTTTGATGATGTTTTTGATTACTGGATGTGGAAGCCTGTATGCAAAAAAATGAATGCAAGCCAAACTTTTAGAATATGCTCCCTCCCACGGGGGGTGGGAGGGGGCGTTTCGGAACCCTTCACCGTAAGGTTCTGGGGAATAGGCAGTTGCACAAAATAGTGAACAGTTTTAAAAGTCTTGAAACAGCTTTTTATTCTTCTTCTGTTTCTTCCACGATGCTGTCAGCATCGGCAATCAGCCTTTGCAGATATCCTTGAATGCGGCCAAGGCCATTGCCACGGGGCCATGCGTTGGAACCGCTGGAATAGAGGCGTGTGCCATCGGAGAACTTGGCGGCGAAATGCCATCCCTCGCCGTCAAGGACTTCCATCGAGGGACGGTAGTGTTCCTTGTACTTGTACATCTTTTCGTCGATGATAATCTGCCTGAAGGAATCCACTGCCTCCTTGCTGATCTGCTTCCGATACAAGGGTCCGTAGTTCTCTTTCATCGCTGTCAGCACATAGCGACCGTCGGGATTCTGCTTCACCCGGCCTTCGTAGATATAGCCTGCCATCGTACCGCTGTGGGTATATTCTACACTCAGAAGCTCGCCTTGGGGTTCATGTACTCCGCAGCCTATGAGGCTCATCATTCCTGCTATCATACACATCAAATACTTTTTCATAGTCGTAATGCTTATTTCTCTGTGATTGTTGAAACCTTTTTGGCTATCTTTCTTCTTCTGACCATCACGCGCTCTTCTATCTTTTGGAAGATGATGAAGAGTGGGGGAACGATGAAGAGCAGGGCAATGGTGCCGATGAGCATACCGCCGATGGTACCCACGCCCAGGGAGCGGTTACCGTTGGCACCGACGCCTACGGAGAAAGCCAGTGGAAGGAGTCCGAAGACCATCGTGAGCGAAGTCATCAGGATAGGACGCAGACGGGCCTTTGCTGCTGAGAGGGCTGCCTCGGTGATGCTCATTCCTTCACGTCGTCGCCCTTGCCCTTGCGTTCATCCCAGTTCTTCAGTTTCAGCGTGAAGTTACCGTTGGAAGACGACTGTTCGAAACTGGTGCTGTTGCCTGCCACGAGTGAGTAGATGCGCAGTTGGGGCATGTCCTTGATGCGCTTTTCCACTTCTTTCACGATTTTGTAGGTCTCTTGCAGATTGGTGCCTGGCGAAGCCTGGATGTTGATGAAAACGGTTCCCATGTCCTCGCTGGGCACCAGTCCGGTCTTGGTGGTTTTCATCAGTAGCGAGAGTCCGGCAATGGCTATGAGCACCATGGCTACTGACAACCAACGGTGGCGGAAGATCACCTCCACGGCTCCTTTGTATTTGGCTATCAGACGCTGGAAGGCTGCATCGAAAGCCATGTGGAAGCGGCTGGAGAAGGATAGTTTGTCGCCATCCTGGGCATGGGGTGTCATGATGAGTGCACAGAGAGCCGGGCTTAGCGTCAATGCGTTGATGCACGAAATGGCTACGGCGATGGCCATCGTAAGTCCGAACTGCGTGTAGAACTTGCCCGTCACACCTCCTAAGAAACTGACGGGAATAAACACCGCCATAAACACCAAGGTGGTGGTAATCAGGGCCGAAGTGATGCCGTGCATAGCCTCTACCGTGGCATGATAGGGGTCTTGCTCGCCATCGTCGAACTTTGCCTGAACGGCCTCTACCACGACTATCGCATCATCGACCACCGTTCCGATGACGAGGACGAGGGCGAAGAGTGTGAGCATGTTGAGCGAGAATCCGATGGCATAGATGAAAGCGAAGGTGCCTATGAGGGATACGATGATGGCTACGGCTGGGATGAAGGTGGAACGCATGCTCTGAAGGAACACATAGACCACAAGAATAACCAGCAGCAGGGCTTCGAGCAGCGTCTCCACCACGTTCTTGATGGAAGCGTCGAGGAAGTCTTTCTTGCTCTCCAGGTCTTCGATGACGATGCCTGGCGGCAGACTCTTGCGGATTTCCTCCACCTCGCGGTCCACGGCCTTGATAATCTCGTTGGCATTCGAACCGCTCACCTGATTGATCATGATGTTCACGCCCGGATGTCCGTTGGTTTCACCGATGAAGTTGTAGTTGACGGATCCCAGCTCTACCCTTGCCACATCCTTGATGCGCAGCACGTCGCCGTTGGGCAATGCCTTGATGACCATGTTCTCGTAGTCTTGCTCTTCCTCGTACTGTCCGCGATATTTGAGCACATACTGGAAGGTGGTCTTCGAGTCGGCACCAAGCGTTCCGGTGGCGGCTTCTATGTTCTGTTCGCCCAGCACGGTATTGATATCCGACGGAGAGAGTCCGTATTGCGCCATCTTCGTGGGGTCGAGCCAGATACGCATGGAATAGTCGGCACCGATTACGTTCACGTCGCCAACGCCCTGGATACGTGAGAGTACGGGCTCGATATTGATTTTGGTATAGTTGGAAAGGAAATTGCGGTCGAAGGAGTCGTCGGGAGAGTAGAGGGCCAACTGCTTGATGTTGGTGGACTGTCGTTTACGAACGTTGACGCCCGACTTCGTGACATCGCTTGGCAACCGGCCCAATACCGTAGCCACACGGTTTTGCACGTTGACCATGGCCATGTCGGGATCAGTACCCTGCCGAAAGAAGATGCTTACGTTGGCAGAACCCGTGTTGGAGACCGTGGACTGCATGTACATCATGCCCTCCACGCCGTTGATGGCCTCTTCGAGCACTACCACCACGCTTTTCTGTACGGTGGCGGCATTGGCTCCCGTGTAATTGGCATTCACACGAACGGTAGGAGGCGCTATCTCCGGAAACTGCTCAAGGGCCAGTCGTGAGAGGCCGATGAGTCCGATGAGCACCAGCAGAACGGAGATGACTCCTGCGAGTATGGGGCGGTCAATAAATGTCCTGACTTGCATGGCGTTGCCTCCTTATGGTTTCTTCTGGGTATTGATTTCCACGCCGTCCTTCACGAGTCCGGCACCTTCTGCAACGATGACGTCGCCTGGTTTCAGTCCGCTTGTCACCACATAGTCGGAACCGTTGTTCAGGCGGAACACCTCCACGGGTGTGGATTTTGTCTTGCCGTCCACAATACGATAAACGAAGATGCGGTTCTGGAGTTCGTAGGTGGCTGACTGCGGAATCACGATGCAGTTATTCTGTACGGAAGAGATGACCACCTGCGCATTGCCGCCGTTGTGGAGCAGGCGCTCGCTGTTGGGAAAGGTGGCCCGTATGCGAACGGCTCCCGTATGCTCATCCACGATACCGCTCACGGCATCGATTCTCCCTAAGTGTCCGTAGGGCTTGCCGTTGCTCATCAGCAGTTCCACGGAAGGTGTCTGCTTGATGAAGTTGCTCATCGTGCCATATTGCTGCAAGAGGTCGATGCTCTGATTCTCCGTGATGCTGAAATAGGCATAGATCTGGCTGTCGTCGGAAATGGTGACCAACGGTTCGGAGATGGAACTGCTCACCAGGGCTCCTACATGATAGGGAATCATGCCTGCCACACCGTTCATTGCACTTCGCACTACGGTGTAGGAGAGGTTGTTGCGGGCATTGAGTTCCTGAGCCTTTGCCAGCGAAAGGGCTGCCCGTGCCTCCTGCAAGGCATTCTGCTGGGTCTTCACCTCGAAGTTGGAAACCACCTTGTTGTTCTCCAGCGCTCGGGCACTTTCCATGTTCAGTTGGGCGGTGGCCAGACGGGCCTTCGCACTTTCCACATTGGCCGTTGCTACCTGCAGAGCAGCACGGTAGGGCACTTGGTCGATGATGAAGAGCGGTTGGCCTTTATGTACTTTGTCGCCTTCGTTGATGCAGATGCGGGTGATGTTTCCGCTGATTTGGGGACGTACCTCTACTATCTGCCTACCCGTGAGGCGTGCAGTATAACGGCTTTTCAAAGTCTGTGTGGAGCGTTCCACTTTCATGGTTTTGTAGCTGGGCTTTGATTCCGGGCGTTTGCCTTTCTCAGAACACGAGAGAAGAAGCAACCCTGCGAATAGCCAAATGAATGTTTGTGCGATGTATTTCATGTGTGATAAAAAACTTTCAGTTTTTTGACGTGAAAAAGGCTGCTTTGTTTAATCGTTTTCCTGTCTTTTAGGATTAGTTAAGATTTTTGCTGACGATAAGGGCTGTATCATTGTGATGACACAGCCCTTTTCCTTATTTCTTAATTTCGATGTCGCGCCTGACGTTGTTGCGGATCTTCGTGAGGTAGCGTTTCATGCCGTCGGCATCTTTGTTGTCGATGATTTCCAGCAGCTCCTTCAGCTCGGTGCGTATCTGGGCCACGTTCTCAGAGGTGTAGGGGTTGAAGAGCACTTCCTGCAACAGGTAGTCGTCTTCGTTGAGCACGCCCTTGGCGATGCGCATGTGGCGCTTGAAGGTGGTTCCGGGTGCATCCTGATGCTTCATCACGGCCGCAAAGACGAACGTGGAGACGAAGGGGATGGAAAGGGAATAAGCCACCGTGCGGTCGTGTTCTTCGAAGGAGTATTCGTAGATGTTGAGTCCCAGACGGGTGTAGAGGTCCTTGAAGAAGATGCGGCCGATGAAGTCGCCCTCGTTGATGATGATGGCATTCTCCTCTGAAAGCTGGTTGAGGTTGGCGAAGGTGGGGCCGAACATGGGGTGTGTGCTGACGTAGTGCATGCCCGTGCTCTCGTAGAAGTCCTTCAGTCCGGTTTTCACCGAGGAGATATCGCTGAGGATACACTCCTTGGGAAGATGGGGAATGACTTCCTGGAAAGCGGGAATGGTGTATTTCACCGTGACGGCATTGATGCAGAGTTCGGGCTTGAACTCGTCGATTTCTTCGAGTTTGGTGAAGCGCAGCGTGTTGTAGGTGAAACGGAGCCGCTTGGGATCGCGCTCATAGACGGCCACTTCGTGTTCGAAACTAAGCAGGTCGATGAAGAAGCTGCCCATCTTTCCTGCACCTAAGATAAGTATTTTCATAAAAAAGAGACCCACCCCCGGCCCCTCCCTGGAGGGAGGGGAGTAGAATGTTTAGGAGGGGGATATTCTACTTTGTTGTTAAAAACTGATGTTAGTGACCACTCCCCGCCCTATAGGGAGGGGCTGGGGGAGGGTCTTTTATTTATTTGTTGATAATCTCTATCTGTTGGCGTACGCTCTCCTGGTGGATGGCCTCGTAGATGGTTTTCACGAAATCGGCATCCATGCCGCAAAGCACACCCTGAGCTCCGCGCTTGTCGAGAATCTCATTGTAGCGCTTGGCCTGCAGGACGGTCATGTTGTGTTCCTTCTTGTATTGTCCGATTTCACGGCAGACGCGCATCCGCTTGGAGAGGATGTCCATGATGGAATTGTCAATCTGGTCGATCTGCTTACGCAGCTGGCTGATGCCTTCGGTGGTGATGGTCTCGTCGCGGATAACCAGTAGCGAAAGAATGTAGTCGAGCACATCGGGAGTGACCTGCTGATTGGCATCGCTCCAGGCGCTGTCGGGGTCGCAATGGCTTTCAATGATCAGACCGTCGGCACCGAGGTCCATAGCCTGCTGGCAGAGTGGGGCGATCAGGTCGCGTCGTCCGCCGATATGTGAGGGGTCGCAGATGATGGGCAGTTCGGGAATACGACGACGGAGCTCGATGGGAATCTGCCACATGGGGGTGTTGCGATAGATGGTCTTGTCGTAGCTGGAGAAACCGCGATGGATGGCTCCGAGTTTCTTCACACCGGCACCGTTGAGGCGAAGAAGTGCGCCAATCCAGAGTTCGAGATCGGGATTCACGGGGTTTTTCACGAATACCGGAACGTTCACGCCCTTCAGGGCATCAGCCAATGCCTGCATGGCGAAGGGGTTGGCCGTGGTGCGTGCTCCCACCCAGAGGATATCGATGCCGTATTTCAGGGCCAGTTCCACATGTTCGGGTGTGGCTACTTCGGTAGAAACGAGCATGCCTGTCTCTTTCTTCACCTGCTGCATCCAGGGCAGCGCTTTCTCACCATGTCCTTCGAAACCGCCTGGCTTGGTGCGAGGTTTCCAGACGCCAGCACGGAAGTTGTGGCATCCGAGAGCGGCCAGTTGCTTGGCCGTGTTCATTACTTGCTCTTCGGTTTCGGCTGAGCAGGGGCCTGCAATCACGAACGGGCGTACATTGTCACTTGGGAGGTTGAGCTTTTCTAATTCGAGTTCCATATTGTTTGTGTTTTTTTTGTTTATTTTCTAGTTGTTCTAGGAGTCCTAGGGGTTCTAGATTTTCTAGATTTTCTAGATATTCTAGGGGGCTAGGATTTCTAGGGGATTACCATTCCAATGCTTTTATTCTCTGGAGGGCTTCGCGGATTTTGTCGTCCTTGGCGCAGAGGGAGATGCGGATATAGCGCTCACCGTTGCTGCCGAAGATGAAGCCGGGGGTGATGAATACGCGGGCTTCGTGGAGCACGCGCTCGGTGAGTTCTTCCACATGCTGGTATTTCTCGGGAATCTTACCCCAGAGAAACATACCCACCTGATTCTTGTCGAAGCTACAGCCGAGGGTGGTCATGATCTCTTCGGCAATCTCGCGCCGACGGCGGTAGGTGGTGATGTTGGCCTCGTGATGCCATTCGGCGTCATTATGCTGCAGGGCCTCGGCGGCTGCCAACTGGATGCCGCGGAAGGTTCCGCTGTCGATGTTGCTCTTGATTTTCAGAATCCACGAGATAAAAGTCTTGTTGGTGCAGCACATGCCGACACGCCATCCGGGCATGTTGTGGCTCTTCGACATGGAGTTGAACTCTATGCAGCAGTCTTTGGCTCCCGGCACCTGAAGCAGCGAGAGTGGTTTCTCGTTGAGGATGAAAGAGTAGGGGTTGTCGTTCACGATGACGATACTGTGCTTCCGGGCAAAAGCCACCAGACGCTCGTAGGTTTTCATCTGGGCAGCACCACCCGTAGGCATGTTGGGATAGTTGGTCCACATCAGCTTGACGCGCGAGAGGTCCATCTGCTCCAGTCCTTCAAAGTCGGGCTGCCATCCGTCGTTTTCCAACAGGTTGTAGTTGACCACCTTTGCACCGAGAATCTTGGAAAGCGAGGTGTAGGTGGGATAGCCGGGATTGGGCACCAACACTTCATCGCCGGGATTGACGAAAGCCAGCGTGGTGTGGAGGATGCCTTCCTTGGAGCCGATGAGCGGCTGGATTTCGGTCTTGGGATCCAGCTCCACGCCGTACCATTTCTTATAGAATGCAGCCATGGCCTGACGCAGTTCGGGTGTTCCCATCGTGGGCTGGTAGCCGTGGGCATTGGGATTGCGGGCCACCTCACAGAGCTTGTCGATGGTACGCTGCGAGGGCGGCATGTCAGGACTGCCGATGGCGAGGCTCACGATGTCGCGGCCTTCGGCATTGAGTTGTGCAACTTCCTTCAGTTTGCGGCTGAAGTAGTATTCCTGTACGAGTGAGAGCCTGTCGGCTGGCTGAATGTTAGGCTGATTGTTTTCCATCTTGATATTCTCCTAATACTTTCAATTCTTTGGTTAAGGGCATGATAGCGTCTATCGACTGGCGATAGCGGGTGATGTTGTCGTACATCACGTCGATGTAGAACAGATACTCCCATTCGTGGCCGATGATGGGCAGCGACTGTATCTTGGTGAGGTTGATCTTGTAGAAGCTCAGAATGCTGAGCACCTGCGAGAGTGAACCTTCCTCATGGGGCAGAGAGAACACGAGCGAAGCCTTGTTGGTCTTGTCGATGGGACGGAGGAAATCGGCCTTCCTTGGGTCGCATTCCACAAGGAAACGCGTGAAGTTGTGCTTGTTGTCCTCGATGTTGTTTTCCAGAATCTTCATGCCGTTCATCTTGGCTGCCTCGGCATGGCAGATGGCAGCAACACCCCGCAGCTGATGTTCGTGTATGTACTGGGCGGCTCCGGCGGTATCCTCGGCTTCCACGGCTTTCAGCGTGGGATGGTTGCTCAGGTATTGGCGGCACTGCATCAGGGCGACGGGGTGGGAGTGGACTTCGGTGATGGTGTCCCAGTCGTCATCGGGCAGACAGCAGATGCAATGCGAGATGTGCAGCTTGTGTTCGCCTACGACGGCGGTGCCCGAGTCGCGCAGCAATTCGTAGTTGTGGAGCAGACTACCGGCGATGGTGTTTTCGATGGCGGTCATGCCGATGCAGGTGGGGTCGCGCTTGATATTCTCGAACACCTGTTCGAAGGTGGAGCAGCAGATGAGCTGAATCTGCTCGCCCTCGAAATACTGATGGGCGGCGATGTCGTGGAACGACCCGAGTTCTCCTTGTATGGCTATTCTCTTCATTTTTGTTTTATTTCTATATTCTTAAGAAAAAGTCCCACCTCATTGTTGTGAAGCGGGACCTTAACGTATTCTTGTTTTCGTTTTGTCTATAAGTTGAAATCTACACGCAACTTCCCGCTTCACAGTGCCCTGCAAAGTAAAAATAAAAGTAATAGAAAGATGCGTATGACTTGTTCATATCTCTTCTGATTTTTTAATTCGGGTGCAAATTTATAACTTTTATTTTATTCCGACAAACTTTTTGCAAGTTTTTTTTACGTTTTGCCTTACATTTTTATATTTTGCATACATGTGAGCGAACCGCTCTGCTACTCTGCGGGCTTTTCTATTTCCTGCAGTCGGGCCAGATCTTCTTCGGCTCCTTGCTGGTCGCCTGTCTTCTGCTTCAGTTCGGCTCTTCCGCGATAGCCATCAATGGAGAAGGGATTCTGCTCAATGACCTTGTCATACCACGACAAGGCCTCGACGTGATTGCCCTTGGCTATTTCCACCTGAGCTTTCAGTATCAGTACATCCTCCACGTCGGCAGCCCGATCCAACAGCCATTGGCAGTCTTTGTCGGCATCTTCCACTTCACCTTTTTCCAACAATACATTTGCCCGCATGAGATAGGCATCAGCATAATTCTCGTTGATAGAGATAGCCTTGGTGTACATAGCTAAAGCATTGGTGAGGTCTTCCTGACCAAGACAAGCACGGCCATACAGATAGTAAATCTCTGGATTATCCTGAGAGATGAGCAGCGCTTTCTCACAAGAGGAAGCCATCGCCCCATAATCTTCCATTAAGAAAGCCACTTGAGCCATTCTCAGCAAAATGCCTTGGTTTTCGGGTTCTGCCTCCTGCAATTTCTGTAACTGCTCATAGGAAGCGGTGAGTTCGTTGTTTTGAAGAAGTGCCTGTGACAAATAGTCGCGGCACTCCAGATCCTCACGTATGTTCAAGGCGTGGTTCAGACAGCGTATGGCCTGTTGCCACTGACCGGTTTTCAGTGCCTTCACACCGTCATATTTCAGGATATCGAAGTTCTTCTGTTCGTCGGCCTGACGTTTTTCTTCAGAGTTTTCTTCCTTGCCTCCGAACAATGCTTTCAGAAAATTCATAGTTTCGGTTTTGATTAATACTTATTCATAATGGCGCACGCGCACGTCAATGCCTTCTTTCCGCAATTGCTCCGCAGCCGCACTGAGATCGGTCTGGCTGTAATGGTAGGGGAAGAGAACGCGAGGCTTAAATACACGGGCGGCACGCTGTAACTGATCCGTGGTCATGGTGTAAGGCTGGTTGCAGGGCAGGAAAGCAATATCGATGTCTTTCAACGAAGCCATCTCGGGAATATCTTCAGTATCCCCAGCGATATAGATGCGCAATCCGTCGATGGTGAGTATATAGCCGTTATCACGTCCTTCGGGATGGAACTGTTGATGGCCTTCGGTGATGTTGTAAGCGGGAACAGCTTCTACATGGATATCATCCACTTGCAACTGGTCGCCATTTTTCATAACCTTGCCATAACCAATCATTCCTGCACAACGGGTATTGGTGATGAACTGGGTTTTGTCTTTAGTGAGGGTGGCAATGGCCTCTTTGTCGAAATGATCGCCATGCTCATGAGTCACGAAGATATAGTCGGCCTTGGGCATGGAGGCGTAGTCGATGGTGCGGTTGCCCAGTTTGCCAACCGGATCAATCTGAATCTCTTTTCCCTCGAATGAAATGCGGATGCTGGCATGCATCAGGGCATGGAACTTGACGCTTTTGCCACTCTTGGTGAGGAAGGTGTCGGTCTCCGTCGTGTCGGTTGTCACTTCCTTTCCGGCTTTCTGCCAGGCAAGAATACCCCCAAGAAGATTAGTTACCTGGAAACCGTTCTGGACAAGGATGTTGGCAGCTGTTACCGAACGTCGTCCGCTACGGCAATAGACGGCTACACGACGGTTTCGGTCGAGCCGTTTTAAGGCTTCGTCCTTAAACGATGACTGCTTCACGTCGATGTTGACGGCATTGCGCAGATGGCCCTCGGCAAATTCCTCTGCCGTGCGTACATCGAGAATCTGAACACCGGAACTGTCAGTAAGCTGCGCGAAATCCTCGACATTTGCGTCTTTATACATCTGTTGGCTACAGGCCGTATTGGCATTCAGTCCCAACAACACCATCAAAGATCCGAATAACTTTCTCATAATTAAAAATATATTTTCGGCAAAGATAGGGATTTTATTGATATCCTCCAAATTTTTCTTTACTTTTAAATAAGCAACTGCGACTTGGCAGATAATTGTGCAAAGTACAGGCGAAGAAACTGTTGAGGAATCGTTGAAATATCAGATATTATTCGTATTTTTGCATCCGAGAAGACGCACCAGACCGATAAAAAAATAATATTCAGATGAAGAAAAAGGTATTATGTCTATTGCTATTGATGATGGGCGCGCTGCCACTGTTGCAGAGGGCAACGGCGCAGGAAGTGAAACTCACCATCACAAATCCCAGTCAAAACCAGCGGCAGGAAGTGGTCGAAGCCAGTCTGCAAGCAATCTGTGAACTGCTGGGAGCGGACAGCTTAACCCCGCTGAAGGTGAAGAATGCCTTTGGACAGGAGATAACCTATCAGAAGAGTTACGATGGTAAACTCTTGCTGTCGGTCGCATTACAACCCGAGAGCCAGGTAGTGTACACCATCACGAAGGGCGATCCGAAAGCCTTTACGTCATGTGTGTTCGGTCGTATCTACCCCAACCGTCTTGACGACCTGACATGGGAGAACGACCGTGGCATCTACCGCTTCTACGGTCCGGCACTCCAACGGACGGGTGAGCGATCGTTTGGCACCGATGTCTGGGTGAAGAATACGCCAGAACTTGTTGTAGAGGAGCGTTACCGCCAACACATGTGGGGCGTGCATCTGAGAGACTCCCTGAAGCGTGCAGGCAAGGCTGAAGAAGCTAACGACATTTACATTAACACCTCGTTCCATCATGACCACGGGCAGGGCATGGATGTTTACAGCGTCGGACCGAGCCTCGGGTGTGGTGCTCCCGCTCTGCTGAAAGACGGGCAACTGGTGTTTCCTTACTGTTTCCAAGACTGTAAGATACTCGACAATGGCCCATTGCGCTTTACGGCGGAGCTGACCTACGGCACAACTGCCGCTGGTACGAGGGAACATCGGCTCGTATGCTTGGACAAAGGGTCAAACTTTAATCGGATGACCGTATGGTACGACGGAATTAAAGAACCGACCGCACTGGCCACTGGAGTCGTATTGCATAGTGACGACAACATGACGCTCGACAGGAAGTATATCCTTTATGCCGATCCGACCGATAATCCAAAGGTTCACCAGTCGCAGATATATGTGGGGACGCTCTTCCCTCAGGAGGTCGATGAGACTCGTGTGGTGGAGGGAAAACCAAGTCACGCTATCGGTATCATCCGCCAGTACAGGGGCGAGCCCTACACCTATTATTTTGGTTCAGCCTGGAGCAACTACGACGTCCGTACCATGTCGCAGTGGCGCCTGCTGTCGGAAGAAAAGCTTCAGTGTATCAAGAACCCACTGACCATTGAAATAACCAAAAACAAATAATCACCTTTTTCGTTACGTTGCGCCTATGAAAGCAGAACAACGGGTGAGGAAACTCTTCGAACAAGCCCTGAAGCGCTATACTTTGATTGAGGATGGTGACCGCGTGCTGGTGGGGCTTTCCGGCGGCAAGGACTCCATGTCGCTGCTCGAATTGCTGGCCTTGCGTTCACGCGTGTTCAAACCTCGTTTTGAAGTGGAGGCGGCTTTTGTGGGGATGCGCAATATTCCTTATAAAAACGATGAGGATTATCTGCGCGGTTTTGCCGAATCGTTAGGCGTGAGGCTGCATCTCTTCGAAACAGAGTTTGACGAGACTACCGACGAGCGTCGTACACATTGTTTCCTGTGTTCGTGGCATCGCCGCAAGGTGTTGTTCGATGCGGCTCAGCGTCTGGGATGTAACAAGATAGCATTGGGGCATCATCGCGATGACCTGATGGAGACGGCTCTGATGAACTTGACGTTTGAAGGCAAGTTCCACACGATGCCGCCTCGTCTGCGGATGGAGAAGTTTCCGGTGCAGATTATCCGTCCACTATGTCTGTTGCGCGAGAAAGACATGCAGGCTTTTGCCGATCTTCGGGGGTATCGTCAGCAGGTGGTGAAATGCCCCTACGAAGAGGCCTCCCATCGGGCGGATATGAAAGAGATGATTTCACGGTTCGAAGCTTTGAATCCAGAGTTTGCCTACACTTTCTTCACGGCAATCGAACGCACTTTCCCCGAATAGCGCGACCTTAAAGACTTTCATAAAAAGAATAAAGAAGTTTAAGAAATTTGGCAGGAGCAGGGGAATATATTACTTTTGCCCCATGATGAAACGCATCATTTCCATATCGTTGACTGCTCTGCTGGCTTTGACGGCTGGTGCGCAGACTGAGAGTAGGGTAGAGGAACTCCCTGCCCCAAAGTCTGTTGCTCCTACGATGGAGTTTAGTCCCAGCCTGAAGTCGAAAGTGGAGGCTTTGCCGCTTGACACGCTATACCTGCCTACGTTGAATCACTATGGTCAGGTGCCCATCAATATGTTTCCTTATAATATGTGGGGCGGTTACCATAGCTGGAACCTCCATCAGGGACTCAATATGAATCTGGGAGCCTCGGTGTTCGGCTCGTGGGGTGGCGGCAGTTATCTCGGAACTGGTTTTTCGCAGGATGTATCGCTGATGTATGCCGTGCCTTTGAGCAAGAAGATGTCGTTGGCCATTGGCGGTTATTTCAATAATACCTTTTTCGCTCACGACTCTTTCCGCGATGCCGGTATCAGTGCCGTGCTGGGCTATCGTTTCAATGAGCATTGGGAGGCTTATCTCTACGGTCAGAAATCGTTGGTGAAGAAACCGTTCCCCATGCCGCTTTACGGTATGGGGTATGTGGGCGACCGCATAGGCGCTGCCGTCAGATATAACGTGAATCCTACGATGAGTGTTGAGGTGAATGTGGAATGGATGGAAACGCCTGCCTATCCTGGACAATTCTACATGATGAGGCCCAACCGTATGGAGCCCAGCACTCACGGTGCTCCACCTCCACCTGCACCTTAATATTATTGGAACAGACTCGGAATCTCATATCTGTTCTGATATACGTAGCTGATGGGTGCGTTGATTTCCTGTATCTGCCTATCCAGTTGTCGGCGCTGAACCTTATAGCTCTCATGCCTTTTGTGGATACGAATGCCAGGGCGGAAACGGAGTTTCTTCTCAGTGCCTGTCCGCATAAAGGCAAACTTTCCAATCCAGTCGATATACCTGGCATTTAATTCAAAACGGCCATTGGCTACGGCTCCATCAGAATTGAGACGGGCGTGCAGGTTCTTGATGTGGAAGAATCGGTAATGGGCATCGATGACATCCACCTTGGCCTGTCCGATAGGCAGTTTGCCGTTTCGCATGGTTCGCATGGCTGCCGTACGCGCCTTTGCAATGTCAACCTTGAAGTCGCCCTTGCAGGCCATGTAGTTCACGGTTTTCACATCGAAGGCTTTTCCGAATTTCAGGGAGTCCGTAATGAAGTTACCCGTCAGGTATTTGTTCTTTTCGTCAAGTGCGAAATCAAAGTCAATCGGACCGACATCTGAACTGAGTCTTCCGTGGAATTCCTCTTTTTTCCAGCGTATGCGGAAATTGCCCTTGTAACTGATGTTACCAAGCGCATCCACCTGTTCCATCATCAGTTTTTTCACGGGGAAAAGGTTGATGATTCTCGTCTTGGAGTTTCCGAGGGCATGCATGCTATCTACATCGAATCTGACTATCAGGCTATATTTGTTCTTCATGTTCATGATTTTGCCTGAGGCCCATATCTTAAGTTGTTCGTCAAGGGTGTTTACCCTGATGTTTTCAAAAGCCATGTCATCGTCAGCTCCTCTCACCCGTGTCCTGATTTCAAGAGGGATGGTGAAGTCTTTCAGGATGGGGGCAAAGGAGTATGAGATGTCTTGAAGCAATACCACGCCCTCCACCTTGCTTGCTTCATAGTGGAACGGGATACCCCTCTGCTTGTCGGCAAACTGGAAATGTGCCTCAGGAATTTTCAGTTCTGAGTTTGGCAGGCGTATTCGGATATTCCTGAGGTCGGCCTTGTCTTTCCGTATGTCGGCAGTCAGTAGCATATAGACGACATTGATGCCCGAAGCCTCGTCCTTGATGTTGCATCTCGTCATGATGGCTTTCACTCCCTCTTTGCTCATCTCCTTGATGTAGAAGGTCATATCGGAGTGCAGGTCAAGATGGTTGATGTCAAAGTAGCCACGCTTGGGTCTTCCGTCATTTTTTCGAGGCAGATGATTGTTTGTGGCATAGCGTAAGCCGTTGATGGTCAGTTGCTTGTCTTTATTCAAGTGCTTCATGTTGAGGCTGTTGATGCTGAGCAGCTTGTCCACTGGCCCTTTCTTGGTAAAAGCATTCCATTTCACCAACAGATTGTCGGCTTTTCCTGTAAGGTCTTTGTTCAAAATGAGCTGACGAAGCGAACAAGCTGTGTGAATGCCGGTTGCCCGGTTGTGCAGTTTGGCTTTCAGTTTGTTCACCTCGATGACGTTTCCGCTTTTGTCAGCCTTAAGGTTCATGGAGAAATCAGCATCCGTGTCTCCCCATGTGAGACGTCCTTGAAGTCCGTTGAGGGTGGCTTTCTTCTTGTCGCTTTTGGTGAATAGCTGAGAGATGTCGATGTTCAGTCCCGACTCCTTCTCATGGGCATCCAGATGGTTGACTACGACGTCAAGCGTATCTTTACTGAAATGGTTGAGCAACACCTGTAGGTTGCCCGTGATATTGAGATGTCCTGCATCGATGGCGGGCATTTTGCCTTTGGCGGTTTTCCGCGGCTTGTGGTTGTTGTTTGCAAACTGGAAACCTTTTATGGTTACCTGTTTTTGGCTGCTGAGATTCTTGATGTTGAGGTCGGCTATACTGAAGTGGTTGTCGGTCTTTCCTTTGGCATCCTGTGTGCTCCAGTTGGTAGATAGCTGGTTGATTTGTGTGCGCTCTTGATTGGATAATGCCTTCAGCCGGAGGTTTTGCACGTTCAATCCTGAAATCCGGTCATAGGCCTGGCCTTCGGTTACGGTTAAAACGATATCCTCTTGAGTGTTTTTGTTGAGCAAGGCATGAAGGTGAGCGGTCATGTCAAGACGCCTTAGGCTGGGGTATCCCTTCAGTAGCTTTTTTTCTTTGCCGGGCTGTTGCTTTACCGTTGCATAGTGAAGGCCGTCAAGGTCCAGTTTGTAGTTGCTGCCTTGGTCGAGGATGTTCACTTTTTCTATTTCCGCCTGATAGTGTGCCTTGTATCCCTTGGCGTTGGTCATATGCCATTCCGCTTGCAGGTCCTCCAGGGTTCCCCGTCCGTCTTTCAGGTATTGGCCCCTGTTCAGTTGCAGGGTGCCGCTAACCTTTGTGCGGGGATTTTCCACCGTCATCTTCAATCCGTCAAGTAGGGTGGAATCAGAGTTGTGCCTGACTGTTATTTCCATGTCGTTGATGCACATGCCGGAGAAGCGTTCTGTCAACTTGCATTGCTTCATGGTGGCTTCGGAGGTTCCGGGTGCAGGTCTCCTCAGGGCTACCTGCAGGTCACCCTCAACCCTCATGTTTCCAAAATCGGGGATACCAGTCTTGTTTTTGCGGGGCGTGTGGGTCTTGCGCCCATAGCTGACGCCTTTCATCGTCATGAGTCTCCCGTCAGCAAGCGGGTTTACGAGGATGCTTTCAATGAAGGCCTCATGGTTGGCATCATGCTTTTTCGTTTGGGTCGTCCACTCGGCTTTCAGGTTGTGTCCGTCAAAACTTTTCCCTTTTTCAAGATGGGCGTTCTTCAGGCTAATCATACCTTGCTTAAAGACTTTGTCTCCTTCTATGCGGAACGAAAGGCTGTCGATGTCAGCCGAGTTTTTGTTGCCTTTCACCGTGAGCTTCATGTCGCTTAGTTTGTAGCTGTTATTGAGTTCCGCAATCTGCATTTTCGTAATCGTGGCGTTCAGGGAGTCGATGTCGAGATGGTTGAAATCCATTTCCATGCTTGCCTCCGCCTTGATGCGGTCTGTCGTGTAGTGGATGCCGTCGATGTGCAGTTGCCGTTTGGTGAAGATCCTGTCAGAATAGCCAATGCTGTCAATTTTCAGCTGATGGGTACGGAGTCCCTTACGGGTGTTTCTCACAATGGTCGTGTTCAGTTCCTCCAACCATCCTTTGTGGCCTTTGTGATAGTACAACCGTTTCAGCGAGAAGTGGTTGTCGTTGTAAGTGATGCTATTGTTTTCAACGTATAGTTTTCTGATGTTGAGCACCAGTTTCTTTCCCTTGACAGGATGATCCTTCTTGAAGGCATCTATCACGAACTGATAGTTGGCAGGCTCATGTGTGGATGGTTTATATAATTGGGCACGAAGTCCGCTGATGCGCGCATCGTTTATACGAATCTCGTTGAAAAGTAGGGGCCACAGTCTTGTCCGTACGGTTAGCTGGTTTATCTGAAGCATCTTGCGCTTTTGCCGATCCTCAATCTCAATACCGCGCAGGTCAATCTGTTCCCTTATCAGATTGATGTCAGCATCCTTCATGCTTACTTTGGTCTTCAACTTGTCAGTAAGCAGAATGGTGGATTGTCTCACTATCTGTCGTCTGAACGCCTCGCTGTGTAGTGCGATGGTGGCAACTATCAAGAGGACGACAATGCTAATGCCTATGCCGCCAACGATGGATAATATGATGCGTTTCCACCTTTTCATAGAAGGTTGTTGTCTGCCATGCAAAGGTATAAAAAAATAATGAAAAGTTCGCATTTCTCTCATAATGTTTTATAAAAGTTGCCACATTAGGCAGATTCTGGGGTCATCGCTTTTGTCTTTTCAGGAAAAATGATTAATTTAGCACCCACTTACCAAGATAAGACAAATCAAATAGAAATATTAGGAAACTATGGCCAGAAAGATTATCATTACCGTGGCACCCGTCTGCCACGTGGGAAAGGAAATACCGGCAGGATGCAAGAATCCGCTCACGCCGGAGGAAATCACCGAGGATGTCATCAACTGCTACAAGGCCGGTGCCTGCGAGGTACATCTGCATACACGCGACCTGAAGGGCAATCCGACGTTCGAACTGGATGTCTTCAGCGATACCATCCGCCGCATCCGCGAACAGTCGGACATGATTATCCAGAGTTCCACGGGTGGACTTTCCTCCCTCTCGCTTGAACAGCGTTGCGTCTGCTTGAATGTGCCCGAGGTGGAAGTGGCCTCCCTGAATCTGGGTTCGGTGAATTTCGGCGAGACAGTCTATGTGAACACCATGCCAGAACTGCGCTATTGGGCCCGTCGGTTGGATGAGACCAACACGATTCCCGAGATGGAATTCTTCGACCTGAGCCATGTGGAAACGGCCACGCGTCTGGCCGATGAGGGCGTGCTGCATCGTCCGTTGCACTACAATTTCTGTCTGGGTCCCGGTGGTTCGAGCAATCTTGCGGCCACGGGTCGCAACCTGGCTTTCCTCACCCAGGCCATGGAGCCCGGCAGCTCATGGGGCATCACCCACGACTCGATGAAAGATTTTTCGTTCCTGGCTTGTGCCATTGGCATGGGGGCCTCCGTGGTGCGCGTAGGTTTTGAGGACAGTTTCTATTATGCTCCCGGCAAATTGGCCAAGACCAACGCTGAACTTGTGGAGCGTCTGGTGGAACTGATCCGCATGCTGGGCTGCGAGCCGACCACTCCCGAAGAAGCCCGCCAGATGCAGGGTATTCCGTCGTTAAAATAATCATTGACGCGTCAGACTCGTCATAACGTAATAACGTTATATCGTAATACCGAACAATGGAACTCAATAAAAAACACCGTCTGGTCATCCTCGACGATGACCCCACAGGCATTCAGACCGTTCACGGCTGTCTGCTGATTACCCAATGGGATGCGGCTACCGTTAGGATGGCCCTGCAGCACGAACAACCTTTCTTCTATATGCTCACCAATACCCGGGCCATGACGCGCGAAGAGGCCGCTCGCGTGGTGCGTTCGGCCATGGAAACGGTGCTCGATGTGAACCGTGAATTGGGCTATCGGCTGATTTTCATCAGCAGGAGCGATTCCTGTCTGCGCGGCCATTTCCCATTGGAGACTGACGTGATGCGCCAGGTGCTTCAGGAATATGGTGTGAATGTGTGGCCCCGTGTGCCTTTTTGTCCGGCGCTTATCGAGGCAGGTCGCGTCACCGTCGATGGTGTTCATTACATGAAGGATGGCGAACGGTTGATTCCCGTATCCGAAACGGAGTTTGCGCGCGATAATGTGTTTGCCTATCACACTTCCGTGCTCAGCGATTATATCCGTGAGAAAGGGGCGGATCCTGCAGAGTATCAGATAGTGAATGCTGCCACCTACGAAGAGCTGTATGCCTTTGCCGACAGCCTTTATCATGACATCAAGGATTTCTCGGGAGCCGTGGTCATCCGCAGCAGTTCATCGCTGCCCAAAGCCATGAGCGGTATCGGAGACAAGCCGTTGCTCGATCGGAGTATGCTGAAACACGATGGCGTAGGTTGTTTCATCGTGGGTTCCCATGTCCAGAAGACCACCCGCCAGTTGAATGCCCTCCTTTCGGCTGAGGGAGTAGCCGGAATTGAAGTGGATGTGGAGCGTGTGCTCCGTGATGGTGAAGCGTTGACGCAGGAAATGCTTTCGGCGATGAAGGATAGGGCAGGAGAGGGGCTTACCCCCGTGGTCTATACCTCGCGCCGTGAAGTTCGCCTCAATGATGCCGATGAACGTCAGCATTTAGGGCAGCGCATCTCCGATTTCCTTGTTTCGCTGGTGGCCCGTCTGCCTTTCGTCCCTTCATATCTGGTGGCCAAGGGCGGCATCACTTCCAATGACATTCTCACCAAGGGACTGGCCCTGAAGTCAGCCGTGGTGTTGGGGCAGATTGTTCCCAATGTCCCCTGTGTGATGACCACTCATTTCCCCTACATCATCTTCCCCGGCAATGTGGGCGGAGATGATTCCCTCCGCGAAGTGTATGAGAAATTGAGAAATGTAGAAAATGAGAAAATGAGACAATGAGAAATTAATCCACCACTTCTCCCTCCCTAAACAGGGAGGGCTGGGGTGGGTCTTCTTTTCTTCGGGAGGGCCGGGGTGGGTCTTTCTCTTTATTTCTCCAAAGTCTCTACAACCTCTTCCAGCAGGCTGATGATGGGCAGATGTTGCGGACAGGCACTTTCGCATTGTCCGCATTGCACGCAGGCCGAAGCCTTCTCGCCGCCGGGACGCCAGCCATAGTCGTTTCGGGCCTCGCTGAGCTGGCCATACATCTTATAGACGTTCATCACGGCAAAAATCTCAGGAATATGAATGTCCATCGGACAGCCTGGAGTGCAGTAGTGGCAGGCCGTACAAGCTATGCCGGCATATTGCTTTAGGGCCTGGTTGACTTCTTCCAGCACGTGCTGTTCTTCATCGCTGAGTGGCTGGAACTGACGCATAAACGACAAGTTATCCTCCATCTGTTCATAGTCAGACATACCGCTGAGCACCATCATCACGTTGGGCAGCGAAGCCGCATATCTGATAGCCCATGAGGCAGGCGAAGCTTCGGGGTTGGCTTTCTGCAGGATGTCTTTCACGGCCTGTGGCGGATTGGCCAGTTTGCCACCCTTTACCGGTTCCATCACGACGACGGGTACGCCATGACGTGTTGCTATTTCATAGCATTGGTGGGAGCAGATCAGCGGGTCTTCCCAGTCGGAATAGTTTATCTGCAGCTGCACAAACTCTGCATCGGGATGGTCGGTGAGGATTTGTTCCAGATGTTCCGGCGTGGAATGGAACGAGAAACCATAGTGGCGTATCAGCCCTTCCTGCTTCAGTTGCTTCATGTAGTCCCAGATGCCGTATTGGTCGAATTTGTCCTTATTGCCCTCGTCGATGCCATGCAGCAGGTAGAAATCGAAATAACCCGCTCCGGTGCGTTCGAGGCTTATCTGAATCTCGTGCTTGGCTTCCTCCTCATTCTTGCAGGCAAAATCCGAAGCGTTGAGTTTATCGGCCAGGTAGTAACTCTCGCGTGGATAGCGGTCGCAGAGCGTGGCCTTCGTGGCCGCTTCCGATCCTTCGTAGATATAGGCCGTATCGAAGTATTTGCCACCCGCCTCGATGAATGCGTCCACCATCCGTGTGGAGAGTTCCAGGTCGATCGTGTTAGTCCCTTCAATCCTGGGCAGTCGCATCATGCCGAATCCCAGTTTCATGCAGTTTTCACTCAATAATGTTTTCATATTAATCCGTCGCTTGTCTTATTCGTTAGTTTCAATAATACCTGCCGCTGATGTCAGCGAAGATGTAGCCGAAAGCCTTGTAATAATACTCTGCCAGGTCTTTGATCTCTTCTTCACTACGCCAGTCGTTGGGGTCTGATTTTATCTCTTTCAGCAATTTGTTGTTTGACCAATAGAATTGGAACGTCGTTTCCTCGCCGTTGCGCTTCTCCTGGCTGCGGGCATAGACCACGGGGTCCTCCCTCATGTCGTCGCTCTTGTTCATTTCGAATACAAACTCTTGTTGCATCGTGAAATCGCCCGCCTTGAAATTGCGCAAAATCAGATACGGCTTGTTGTTCACCTGCAAGGCTCCATCCTCTGCCGAAGTATGGTCTTCGTAGTAATAGATGGTCACTTCGTCCCGGATATCTTGTCCGGCATACCCTTTCTCGTCGCGCAGTACGATGGACACGTTTTTGCGCTGGTGATCCTCTTTCCCGTCCATGCCCATCCGTTCATGAACCATGTTTCTGTACTCATTGATCTCCTGCACTTTTTTGTTCGTGTTCTGTGCTTGCACACTACAGAAAGCCAGCGCGCAAACGATAGTCAATAATAGGTGTTTCATGTCGTTGAGTTTTTTGTTTGCAAATATAAGCATAAACGGGCATTAATGCAAAAAATGCTCGCTTTATTTTTTGCTAAGTCGAGCGGGGAGAGACTTCTCATAAGGTACGCAAAGCTAAAACACCGTTTAGTAACATGCAGAAAACTTAGTGGCTGTGCGTGATACTGATTTCCCCAAAACAATATGAGAATCAGTTTCACTCCGTCACTTGCATGAAAACCATTAGTATTCAGGGTTATACAGGTGAAACCGCAGTTTCACTTCAGTTTCACTCTTCCCGCGGATGTCATCTCCCTATTCCTCAGTATGCAAAAGATGCCTGATTGAAGAGTGATTAGGCTCTAATCACTCAGCAAAAGCCTATTTATAAACCCACCCTCCCCCCTCCCGAAGGGAGGAATTCATGAGTGATTGTGGTGGAACTGAAGTGAAAGCGCAGTTTCACTCGTATCTAACAGAACCATAAGGGGTTACAAGCATGTGAAGGAGTGAAACCGAGATACGCTGCTTAAAAAGGAAAGAACCTTTCCTTATTAACACTTTGCCCACTTGATTTTGCCTAATGCACTCGTTAATCCTGCATAGTCAAGCGTTTCCAATGTTTCTTTGTTGGGCGCAAAACTACAAGAGTTCACTTTCTTGTCCCACGATACAGAACAGAAATTCTCTGGCCGTTTACAGGCCAATAAGCAGGAGGGACTTTGAAAGGGTTTGCCTCCTGCGACAGAAGCCAACTGCTTTGGCGTAGGCGTATTGGAGAAACGCTGAGGAACAAGGATGATCTGGTCACTATCCAACATCTTCTTCATTCGCTGAAACACATTTGTTGCCGCTTCAATTCTATCCGTACCTACCAACAAATTAAGTCCAGGCTTTATTCCTATGGCTTTTATCCTTGGAAGCAATGCCTCCACCCTTCTCACCTCGCTCTCATTATTCGGCTGATGGATGGTAATATGAATCTTGTCGGGCTTGCATTGCTCCAATAGTTGCCACATGCTTTCGTCCTCTAATGGCAGACCATTCGATGTAACAGACAAATAACATTGGGGATAGAGAGCCTTTATCACTTCGAATACGCCTTCGTATTCAAAAGGTTCTCCACCACCCAGTGATACCGCTTTTATGCCATGCCTGATACAGTCAGAAGCAAAACTTATCACCTCTGATGGCCTCCACATCGTATTGCCTTCTCGTGTGCTATGGTTATAGCAGAATGGACATTGCTTGGAGCAATAGTTAGACAAGTCTATTGAGAGTAGTTCAATGTTCATCTTTTAGTAATTATTCCAGTTAGTTTCCACGGCTTCGCCAGATGCTATGGCTTTTTCCATCACCTCGCTATCCATAAATTCTCTGGATTTAGTACAATAATATAAATGACCGCCACGTGGTGAGCCAAGCTGCTTCCAATACTTTCCTTTGTATTCATACGTGACTGTCCAAACCGCCCCAATATCCAAATGCTCGGCCAATTGTATGGCAGGAGTCTCTTTGAAACGTAGTTGCAGTTTTTTTATATTACGCTGTAGCCCTTCTGGTAGTTGGCTGATGTGCAGTGGCTCCACAGGATTGTTGACCCGTTCCGCAGGATGTACATTGTTGCCGTATTCTTGGTGATATAGGAAAAACGGGTATTTAGAAAATGGTTCGAAAGGCTCACCTGTCTTTTGTTCTTCAACATCTTCGTTCTCATAGTCGTCTTCGTATGGTGAAATCCAAAAAGGAGCAGTGTAAATTTCAAGTATGGCATTTGCCTTTTTCAGTTCCTCTGCACCTTCTTTGTTGTTAAATAAATCAAGGTAGAAATAGCCATTTTTACGAGAGAAGCAAACAGCCAAGCCCGGCTTGTGATCTATTGGTCTGGTATCAGGACGGTGAGCAAGGACTTTACGAAGCACATCGTATTTCTTCATGTCCAACTTAATGATGGTGTCCATCCAGTAGTAGTTATAGCCTTCTTCCCAAACTTCATCTTTGAAGCGGTGCGGAAGCAGCATCGGTTTTATCTGGGCATCAGTCAGAGGGAAGTCATAAACATTTTCTTCTGTATGTGATGGCAAACATTCTGTCATCAAATCAGCGATACAGTGCTCCCCTTTAAAATCATTAGGCGTGGGACCATTCTCTTCTATATCGAAGACAGCTATATTCCCATCCAGATCCACGCAGAACCAAGCGGTGTCGTTGGAATGGGTTGCCGGGTATTCTTTATCTGTTTTCATAAATACAAATTATAATTCCGTGTTATATTAATGGCTCTTTGTAATAATAGAGACAGTATTTCATCACTATCTACAACTTATTCCTACTTGCTTCTTCTTTTGAAATGACATGGGGGAACTCGCGCCCTTGATATGGCATCATGGCCAGTCCTTCGATGGCCTTTCTGTAGTAGATGATTTCAGACCTGAAAAACATGGGATATTTTTCGCCTGCTATGTCTATCTCATGATTTGACAAGTCATAGCGGTGCGAAAGAACCTTCCTGGCTTTTATATCCAAAATAATAACCCTCGGGTGTATGATTTTAACCATATCTTCCAAATATTTGTAATTCTTCAGGAAATATTCCGTGAGGAGATTGTCTGATACTTTTTTCATCGCAACATCTTCAGTAATCCAGAAAGCGTCATTAAAATGATAGGGAATCTTGCCTATAAATGGAAATATTATCGAATGCTGTGTTATCACATCACTCTTAACCCTCATTTCGTAATCAATTTTTGTAAACGGGCTGATGATTTGCATCACGGTTGGCCTGTTGGTAAATTGCTCTGACCTGCACGTACAACAAGCTGTTGTACACTGAGTGCATCCATTTTTGTTTTTTTCAGAGCAATAATCGAAGAAGTTCAATGGATTAATATCTATATTGATGTACGCTTCAGTTCCATCAGAAAGGGGTAAAAGGATATATTTGTATCCATCGACAATAATCAGATCCTCATCATCGTAATCTACATCACAAAGACTCCATTGCGCTGGCTGAAAGCTTTCTGTTTGCTCGAACTTTACAGGTATCTTCAGTACTCTGTCACATAGTTTTTCCGGCAACTGGTCAATTTTTACAGGATTCTTAGGCACGTTCATTCGCACGGGCAGAAAATTGGTCCAGTATGGTTGATGATAAATATAATAAGGCGAGTTGTCAAAATCTTTTTTATGAACAACTTTGCCGTTCTCATATTCATCATTTATCCAATAACTCTTCGCTTCATATGTTCTTATAATAATGTTACTATCAAGCATCTTCTTTAGGGTGGATCTTAATCGGATATGCTTAGGAGTTTTTCCTCTAGCTTCAATTATGGCGTCTTCAAAATCTACTTGATACAATCCCAAATCCTTAGAGATACAATAGATTATATCAACATCATCTGCTTTTGCTAATTCTAAAAACTCACTTTCCTTTTCTTTTAATATTTCAACCACGGTGAAATAGTTATAGTCCGTGTCTTCTGGTGACTGTGAATCAGAAAGCATTTCGAAAATCTGTTGTTCAGATAATTCTATAGGGAGAGTTTGTTTTTTCTCCCAATCTTCCTCATGTCCAAACATTAAGGCTTCTATGCCAGTTTGTTCTGTTTCCTTTGGCACGGGACCATTCTCGTTGAAATACAGTATTCCAACGTTCCCCTCTTCATCGACGATATACCATGCCGTTGACATGGAATGGGTTGCCGGGTATTCTTTATCTGTTTTCATATAATTCTCCTTAAATCTTCAGCGCATGCTATTTTTTCAGTTTAGAGTCTTCAGGAATTATTACGGTAATACTTTGGTGTCCATGCGAGAAGAGCTTTTTTGCCCAATATTTACGTCTGGCCTCTCTTTCTTCTAAGGCTTTCCTTTCTTCTTCCTCCTTTTTCTTTTTCTCACGCTCCACTCTTTTCAACTCATCCAAGAATCTTTTACAGCCTTGAATCAGCTCGTCATCAATCTTATTCTTTTTGTTGTCAATATCGCTAAAGTCATCATAGATTACTTCTACGAAATCTTCGCTTGACAAGCCAAGTTGATTTTTGAAATAAGATGAAAACATGATATGCTTCGCATGTTTCTTCCAGTCTTCTTTTTCAGATTCCTCTGTCCATGTGGATTCTTGAAGGTATTGGTATGAACAGGCATACTCCTTAAGCTTATCCGCAGGAAAATTTACATTATCATATATCGACATTCCCGGGCCTTGGTCTGCGCAGATAATTACCTCATTGCAACCAAACATCTTTGCTTGCTTATATATTTGCATCCGATATTTGTGTAACCATTCCCGATTTTCTTGACTTGTTGAGTGGAATGCTTTTTCCCACCAGTGCCATCTTCCAGCTATATTAACATCAAGATCTACATTCTCTTTGAATATTCTGATATCAAGAGTCTCTTCATTATCTTCAATTTCATATAATTCAAAAGTATCACTGCGAAGTATTAAATCTGCGAATTCACCCACAAAAGTAGCTTTACGAAGTTTGTCTATACCTACTAATTCTTGAATTTGATGTGCTTGATAATCCGAGACTGTCATTTTTAGATAGTCATTGGAATTATTTACTTCAAACTTCCCAAGTTCGATTAACTTATAATCTTTTGCTTTTCTTACAACGTTCTTTTCCATATCATACTCGTATTTTTTCCAATATACAAGTCTGACATTCTGGTTCATCCTTTTTGCGACTTCTTTTGCCGTTGCAAAAGGATCGTGGACTGGCAAGTTATGCCTTAATCCTATTTGTACTACATCCCATCCCATAGCTAAACATTGGTCTTTAATAATACTTAATCCCCCAAAGGATCCATTTTCTCGTGAGCGGCCAGATTTCAGACTCCTCACTTTAAAAAAAATTGCAGGTATAATAGCATTTGTGAATGATACATTTAGACTTCAAGTTGTTTAATCTTGACTTGATCATTTTTTTTACTCTGTCACACCTGAGCTAGCGCGCAAACGATACTTAATGATAAGTGTTTCATTTTTGATTGATGCTTTTACTATTAATCATATTCAACGCTTTCTCATGCTTTTGAACCTGTTTCCAATGTCCTCCAGCACGACCCCGTTTCAGATTGTGTGTCAGATCATTCTTTTTAACTGCTAAGGCAGTCGGATTACAAGAGTTGATAATGTGTTGCACGTAGTCAAAATAATCTATGCCTTCATCGTGAGTCAGCAGTCGCAGACTATCGACAATATCTTTATCGACTCCCCGTTGCAGCAAATCATCAAACGTCATGTCGGTATCCTCAACAACATCGTGAAGGAATCCTGCAATCATTTCTTTGCGGTTATTCCCTGCTAGTCCAACGGTTAGTGGATGCAGTATAACTGGTTTGCCGTCTAAATCCTTCTGTCCTTCATGCGCATCAATCGCTATGCGCAGTGCATCTTCAACTGTTATCATAATTCATCTTCATTTAAATATACTTTTTGAGTAACTGCATACCAATTTCTACACGGTCTTCGATGTCAATGCCATCATCGTTCTGATTGATGTGACGCGTTTCTATTTCTGTTACAACTTCTTCATCTTCACTGTATATCTTGTATTCGTTTTCTGCAAGTGTAAGATAAAGATGCTGTTTAGTCATACGAAGTTTATCAAGCCCGCCACCATTATATTGTGAATATGAATAGTCACCAAGTTCAAGTCCTGCGTCAGCACCTCCACCTAATTCGAAGAGTGTTTTTAGGAAAATATCGTAGTTCATGCCGCCAAGACTAACTTCTGTTGTCATCATTAGCACATGGTAGGTTTCACGTCCATTCTCCCAATGCTGTCGCCAATAATACTTGCCAAAGCGATATTCACCACCCCAACGACTTTTCTGCATTTGTGGATATTTGGTCAGATAATAACGGACGGGCATCTCTTTGGCTGACTGTATGTAGTCGTGAATTATGTTCTTGAGGACATCGTTTGTAAAAGAGTCATATCTTGATAACAGGTCTTGCAAAACTATGCATAAACCATTTTCCAATCGAGTAGGGCTGAACAGACTGCGCCATACTCCCAATGAGAGCCGAGGATTAGAGGTTCCTATCTGATAACGCCACGCATCTTTCTCAAAATAGTCACCTATGGAGAGTAGGGCATTGGTGACAAGAGTCAAGTCACATTCAAACAAACTGTAAAATCTATCGCACCAACCAACGTGCTCCATTTTTTCTCCAACAACAGCTCTGACATATCCGTTTAAGTATTTATGGTCTTCTAAGCGGAACAGAGTTTCTGCCATTTCAGGGTTAGTCTTTATCCATTTTTGTTTTACTAATTCTTCTTCCACCTGTGTTGTCTGGAACCCTCCTGTTAGAATTTCTCCCTTGAGGATAATAATCTTCACATGTTGAAGCAAAACGCTCATATTGTCAGAACGAATCTCGTTAGAAGAATTCTTCACCAAATTATTCACAATCCTGATGCGATAGCGGAATTCGTCTTTAGAAACATCCCTTTGATGGAGCAAATAGATAATGAAAGCATATAGCATTAAAGTCTGGCCCAAAGAGAACAATGGGCGTCGGCCTGCGCGTAATCCGTAGGTGCGACAACATTCACCAAATATATTTGCATTGCCAACCTCCATCAAAATCTTGCCTTCCTCATGCTGGATTATCGATATGAAACTATTGAAGAATGCTGCAATATCACAATTCACCCAGATGTCGAATGCGCTTTTCAACTTCTCCATGTTTGACTTGGCTTTAGGACAAGCCTTCGAGAAGCGTTTCTCAATAATCTCAAATTCGTCGGCAATCTCAGTTTCTCCGTTTTGATAGCCAATGATATCGCTAATGAATCGGATGTAACGAAGAAGCTCATCGTCGGTGACATTGTCTTGGGCATCCCCTAAGCCACTATTGCGGAAGGGCCAAAGCATGTCAGACCATTCACAATCAAATTCTTTGATAATTTCTTTGGCCAGTTCTTCGTCCACTTCTTTCATCCGCAATTCCAACTCCGCCTTGAAATGTTCAAAAGGCGTGAGAGCCTTTCCGCGTGAGTTCATTTTAATGTATAGTTCATCTGTTACACCCATATCTTGCAATGGCAAGAAATAGAAAGTGATATTGTCGCCCATCAGTTTTTCCCAGATGCTGTTTGTATTGACAAACTTCTCGTGAATTGCGTCCAGCATCACAAGCATTGCCTGCACCGTTGGGTCACTTTCCCATTCCATCAAGAACCATGCCTCATCCTTTATCTGTTCAGACATATTCTCTTTGCTGAAATCAGGTGTAAAGTTGAGTAGCTGCTGACAAAACTCGCGGCTGCTGACACGTGTTTCGTACGTAAACCGCCTTAGGAAAGACCTATCTTCTGGTGGCACATTTTCATGCAGGGCAATATAATAGTGCAATAGGAACAGCGTGGTCAGTCGTTGTTGCCCATCAAGGGGTATCAGCATTCCCTTTTCCACGCTTCCGTAAATAAAATCAAGTTTTATCTTTTTGTCTTCCACCAATGATTCATACAAAACTTGCAGGAAACGATTACGGATGCGGGTTACCTCTTGTGACAAACGTCCTTGGGCATAGTCGCGCTGAACTATCGGGATAGTAATACCACTAACCTGTACATCTTCTTCTTTCCAAGAAAAAAGGCTGGCGAAATTCTGTGATGTTGTCTGTATCATACCGTTATAACTTGGTCATTGGATAAATAGGGCTTTAAAACTCTGTTTATTGCAGCTACATAGCCTTCTCTGTCTGCTTCGCTCCACTTTGCCATTTGTATTTTGTCTGGATCAGTGTAATATTTTAGGAAGACATTTCGGGTGCAATAGGGAATGAATTCGCCTCGTCTGTCCATTTCAATAATCTCTCGTCTTTTCGCATCAAATAGCGAATTGTTCAGTGCAGAGTTTTGTGACTTAGAAAGTAACGCCATGTTTGAAAGAGAATGGGTAAGGTCTTCTTCTGATTTGTCTGACAAGAATTGCACGATTTTTCCAGAAAGTGTTTTGAATTCTTCTTTTGTTGCATGCTCATTATCGATGAAAGCGTTTGCTTCTGCAACAAGTTTTTCTTTTCTGTCTTTGTTTGTTTCATCGGCAACAGGCAATTCCTCTACAGATCGTTTTTGAATGTTCATCCACTCATTCCAGAGTTTTTTGTCGTTTTTCATATCTTCAGGATGTTGTGGATGAATGTGCTCCAGACTCCACAGCTCAGTATTGTAGGCCCTGAAAGGAAAACGTGATTGAGTGTGATTCATAACAGAAACCACGTTGAAGAGCAAAAGCAGTCTTGATATTTCGTCGTAGTTATTCACATAGTTCAAATCTGAGTAAGACTTCTTGAACTTAATGCTATTCCTTATCTCTTCGTCAAGTAATTGCTCTTGCTCCGATTTCCGCAGATTGATTGTAGCGTCAACAATCAGGTTCATCGTAGTATGGCCAGAAGAAACAAGATAGCCAATTCGGTGATACAACGAGTCCTTTTTGTACCATTCCTTCAAACGATAATAATAGCGTAATATCTCCTCCCAAAGGTCGGAGAGGTTCTTGCCATTCTTCTTGATTTCGTTGAAATATAGGAAAGTAGATAAAGAATCGTTTTGATTACTGCGTTCACTGGCAAAGAATTCAAACACCAACTCTATTCTGGTGGTATAGTCTTCGGCTTTTTTCTTAGTTAGAAAATACCAGAAGTCATCATCGTGCAATTCCCGTTCTATCGTATCCCACTGCAAGGCTATCTCCAGTTGCCGTTTGTTTTCCATCTGCTTGGTATTACATAGGAACAAAGCCTTTATGAGTTCGGCATTTGTCAAAGGAATACGCCCTATGTTCAGACGGGTAAAGAGAGCGATGGCATCCTTATCATCCACGCCTTGCACTTCGTACCAGATGAATTTCACATTACCGCCAATACCATTTCCAACCTTTGGAAAGAAATAAAGAGCTAAGAGGTCTGCTGCTTGTTGGTCATTACCTTTTTCCTCCTGCTTTTTAAACCAACTGTCAATGGTTTTGTATGTATTATACATAAACCAGTAGTCGATGTTATCATTGGCTTTTCCCTCTTCCATGTTCATTAGGAAATCTGATGACCCTTTTCTTGTCTCGTAAGAGAGTGTGTAATTCAACTTGAGACGAGGTTTATACATATCTTTGATGTATTTCATTAAGATATAAATAGTGGTAAGACGCTGCTGACCGTCTATTAGTTCAAATACATCCTCTGCTTTTTTGCGGACGACCAAAGGCTGGAGGCAATAAGCATTGTCACCATTCTCTGTAATGTCATTCAATAATTGACAAACCTGTGTTTCATCCCAACGGTAGCCGCGTTGGTAGGATGGAACATAAAACTCGCCCTCTATCTCCCCAACGAGTTTATCTCCTAATTGAATGTTCTCTTCTGTCATATTTGGTTTTTTAGTATCTTACTGTGCAAAGGTAGCAAATCTTTTCAAAAGTAGTCTTTCTCATCCTTTATGATAACATCTTTTAGGTTTTCCCTACCTGATGTCATATCCTTGTATAGAGTCTGGATTATTCAATTTTTCCCTCATGGAAAACACGCTACGCTCGAAATCGTCAAGTATACCACTCATTTCTTTATAGAAATCGGTTCTTTTCTTGCCTTTTTCATTGGGCGTGTCGAGATAGTATTTTCGAACCAATGAGTCAAACTCATTTTCCAAACCAAGAATCTTTTCCAAGAATGTTCTGGACTTTTGTAAATATTCATTCTTTTCCATAAGACGTTATTTATCGGCAACTTTTTTCCTCCACATCCACCTTGGCCCGATTGATGACAGCCGTTTCTTCAAAGGGTGCCCACATTGTCCAGTATTTGTAGTCATCGATATAGAGATATGGGATGATGTGTTTTCCCAAACGTTCCACTTTGCCATAGTTTCGCTGCATATTTATGAAATAAATGAATTCCTCTTCGCTCAACGGACATTTTCCACGAACGATATACTCATGTGGTGCAAATGGCATCGTCTTGGCATACGTCTACTGGCAACGGACTATCATCGAGCGCAGTTTGTCAAAATCCATCTCTCCCATTTTTTCCTTTTTTCTTTACGTTAACCTCTACGCTTAATCTTAATAGTGAGGTGAACCTGGTGCTCGGGGTGAGCATCGGGAGTGATTTTGCTGATGCGGCACTCGAAGAGGTCAGTCCATCCCATTTCGAGAATGGCGGCAATGGTCTCGTTGTCCTCGCGGGGGATATAGCCAATGCAATAGGGCTCTTCCTCTTCGGGTTTCTTGTACATCACGGCTACGGCATCGGGGTCGTAGCGGTTATCAAGTTCGCGCTGCAGTTGCAGCAGGGTTCCTACTTTCAGTTCGTCCCAAACTTCGTCGGCATCGTGATACTTGCGGCCTGCCAGATGGCAATCCATGAAATACTTCTTTCTTGTTTCCATAATTCCTTTTGCTTTAGTTCAACTTCATTGTTTACGATGCAAAGATCGGTGCACGTTGTTTCAATTCGTGGAACAGTCACAAGGAATTTTTATTTTTTGTATCGTTGAATGGCATTTTGATGCCATTCAACAATTTCGTCGGCCAATGACTGAGGCTCCAGTACCTCAATCCATTGGCCACGTGAGAGCAGTTTTGACTTAAAATCAGAGGTGGGTCTGAGCGTCAGTTCGAAGTCGGTGTATTCTTCGGTGACATTGATTTCATGTTGACTATGGTGAAGGGGCAGGTCTCGCAGATAATAGCGCTCGAAACCATAAGCACGAAGCACGATGCGTAGCAGCGGCATATTGTCATCAACCACAATGCCGTAAGCCTCACGGAAATACTCTACGGCATCGAAATCATCCGCTACCTTGTATTTCGTTTCAAGCATCTTCATACTCTCTATCCTGTCGAGCGAATAGGTGGCCAACCAACCGTTGGATAATTTGCCCAACATATACCAACGTTGACGGAACAGTTTTATGCAATAAGGTTCTATGGTGAAACTGTAGCCTGAAGGTGAGCCATAACGCTGATAAGTAATCATCAAGCATCTATTCTCTTTCATAGCCTTGATGACTAGCTGGAGTTTCTCGCCGCCGGAAGGGACATTTTCCAACAGAATGCGATTATGAAGACTTTGGCTCTCACTCAGCAGATTACCTACACTCATGGTGGATAGCATCCAGTTCTGTACAGAATCTTCTTCAAGGACATCCTTGTTACTTATATAATATTTGTTGCCCTGCTTCTTATTGCATTCGATGAGCAGTCCAAACATCTCTTCGATAGCGATACGATGGCGATGGAAGGTTGTTCGAGACAAGGATATTCCCTCACTCATTTCCGTCTGTAGCCACTTTTCGTTAATCTCTGCCAGCGTTATGCCATTGGCTTTGTAGATAGTGTTTACCAGCCAGATGTATTCCTTGAACTTTGTATATTCTTTCATGGGCTCTAACGTTTCTCAATTTCTACTCCACAATCGGCTTCGTGGGATTGATGAAGCTGAAGAGGAGGGCGGAAATGAGGAGCATGCCGGCAATCATGTAGAGGGGGAGGTTGTAGTTGCCGGAGGCTTGCACGAGGTAACCGAAAAGGATGCCGCAGAAGAAACCGCCGATGTTGCCGAAAGTGTTCATGGCTCCGGAGATGGCTCCGGCATGCTGCTTGCCAAGGTCGATGCAGAGGGCCCAGGCCGAAGGAAGCATGAGGTCGAAGATTCCGAAACAGAGGGAGAGGAACACAAAGACGGCCATCTTACCGGGAATGAAGGCGGCCAGGAACATGCACAGGGCGGAGATGGCCAGCGACGAGGTGCCGAGGGCTTTGCGGCCTACCTTCAGGCCGTATTTTGCCGAGAGCTTGTCGGTGAGATAGCCGCCGGTGATATTACCAATCATACTCATGATGAAGGGTACGGCCACGGCGTAGGTGAGTTCGCTCTTGGCAAAACCGCGCCCTAACTCCATGAACGTGGGGAACCAACTGAAGAAGAACCATGACCCGAAGGCATAGAAGAAATACATGGCGCAGATGGTCCAGAACTGGCGGTTGTGGAGAATAGGCCCCCACTTGACCCCCTCCATACCTCCCCGAGGGGAGGCTTCCTGTTCTCCCCTCTCTACGGGAGAGGGGGTGGGGGTGAGGCTCTTGTCCCGATACATGATATACCACACCATGGCCCAGATGACTCCCAATCCGCCCAAAAGCCAGAAGGCGGCGCGCCATCCTAACCATGCCATGACGGGAATCACCACAAAGGGGGTGAGGGCTCCGCCCATGCGGCTGGCTGCCCATACGTAACCTTGCGCCTTGCCCACTTCGTGCTTTTCGAACCAACGGCTGATGACACCCGTGGAACAGGGGGAACTGCCGGCTTCGCCAACGCCAAACATGAAGCGGATGATAAGCAGCGAAACCAGTCCGCCGGCTACGCCCGTGAATGCAGTAAACAAAGACCACCAAAGCACAATCTCGGTCAAAACCTTGCGGTGACCGTGGCGGTCGCCATAGGCTCCCATCGGGATTTGCATCAGGCCATAGCTCAGAATGAACGCACTCTGCACCCATCCCCATTCGGCGGCCGAGAGGTTCAGGTCTTTCATGATGGACGAACCGGCCACGCTGATGTTGATGCGGTCGAGAAAGGTGACGACGCCGAGAATGACCAGCATCGCCAGGATGAAATTCTTCTTGGAAGACCCACCCCTGCCCTCCCTGTTTAGGGAGGGGGATTCTTCACTCTTCATTCTTTCATTCATTAATTTTGAAAGCGTTTTCTGTAGAAAACGATTGCTTCACTCTTCACTTTAAAGATTAAGGAACTGGCGCAGGCCTTTCACACCGAGGATGGGGCTGGAGAGGACGGGCTTGCCGGTGAGTTCGGAAAGACGCTGCTCCATGCGGGCCATCGAACCTTGCGCCAAAACAAACATATCCACTTGGTCGGCAATCCTTGCGGCAGCCTCGGCTATCAGCCGGTCGTGGGTTTCGCCGTCACCGCTTTGTCCGGCGGCAAAGGCTCCGTCGGCCAGTCCGTCCACAAGTGTCACTTGGCGTCCTGCCTTGCGGGCTTCGTTCTCGAGAAGACGGCGAGTGGGGTCGAGGGTGGTGGAAAGGGTAGAGATGACGCCGATGCGGTCGGCTGTTGTTACGGCCTTTTGAGCCATGGGCTGATCAATGCGGAATACGGGAATGGGAGCATAGATGTTGCCATAGTCGGCCACATCGCCTACCGAAGAACAGGTGTTGAACACCACGTCGGCACCAGCATCGGCAGCAGCCACGTAGTGGGAGAGCAGACGGCGGCGCACGGCTGGCGTCACTTCATTGTTGGCGATGACTTCCTGGATGAGCGAGTCGTCGGCAATATGGTTCAGTTTCACTTCGGGAAGGTATTCCTTGAAAATCTCTGTCAGGGGTTGTACAAGCGCCATGGCGGTATGTACGGCTACTACTTTGATCATATTATTAAGTTTTTAAGTTTGTGAGTTTTTAAGTTTGACGCTGCTTTCGTTTGTACGAAATTTGATGCTGCAAAAATAGTAAAAAGAATGGTAAAGTGCAAGTAAAATATTTTTTTTCGTTCGCAAATTGCAAAATTCTTCACTCTTCACTCTTCACTCTTCACTTTTTTATATACCTTTATGTCTATTCGAGCCATGAAGGTACTCACGTTCGGAAAAACTCAAAATACTTTTGGTTTTTCGCTCACTTATTCGTACCTTTGCCTTCGCAATGGCTATTAAATATACAAAAGGAGAAGAGATTTGGAACTCCAGTTCCCATGGCGCCGGCATTCTGCTGGGCGTCGTGGTGGGTATTATCTTCCTGATATGGTGCTTCCGCGAAGGTGACGGCTGGGCTTCTACGGCGGTCATCCTCTATCTGGTGGGCATGCTTTTCTCTTACATCACCTCAACGGTATATCATGCGCTGCCGCATCGGTTTATGACGGGCAAGCGCGCCATTGCCAAGGAGACGTGGCGCAAACTGGACCATGCGGCCATCTACTGGCACATTGCCGGCAGTTATAGTCCGCTGACGCTCATTGCCCTTCGTGAACAGGGCTACTGGGGGTGGACGCTGTTTTGCTTTGTCTGGCTATGTGCGATAGCAGGGACGGTGATGAGTTTCGTGCGGCTGAAGGAGCACAGCCATCTGGAAACCTTTTGTTTCATCGGCATGGGACTTTCGGTGCTGGTGGCTTTCAAGCCTCTGATAGCCAGCGTCTCCACGGCGGCCGTGATATGGATCATAGCCGAGGGCGTATGCTATATCACCGGAGCCGTGTTCTATAGTCTGAACAAGCAGAAATACATGCACACGGTGTTTCATTTCTTCGTGTTGGCGGGAAGTGTATGCCATATCATTGCCGTGTGGGATGTGCTGATGCAGTACCTTTGATGGTTTAAAAAACGTTAACGGCCTAAAAATTCTTCACGCTTCACGCTTCACTATTCACTTTTATTCGTACCTTTGCACCCGCAAATCAGCGAATGGGGGCGTAGCCCAGTTGGTTTAGAGCGCTGCAGTCACATTGCAGAGGTCAACAGTTCGAGCCTGTTCGTCCCCACAAACATGCTAACGGGAAAGTGAATAATCACTTTCCTTTTTTATTAATCATAAAGTTGTGAGAGAATGCCTAAATCCTTAGATACCAAAGAGATACTGCAGCGCAATGTTCGGTTGCTGAGCCTTACCACGGAAGATGAAGTGAAGATGGTTCCTTCTACGGATGCGCCCCTGCCTTCAGTAGATGAACTGCAGCATATCGTGGACATGATCAAGCAGGTTGTATTCCATGGCTTCTTCGATGAGCGGAAGCAGAATGCCGAAGTGCGCTCCTATGTTATCGGCGTCAATTTGGAGAAGGTGTTTTCTTCGCTGAAGAAGCAGATAGCCAGGGCTTTACATTATAAGGAAGTGGAGCGAGACAAGCAGGAGGTGTTTCAAGAGGCTTCTGAGATTGCCGTCCGTTTTATTGACAAGATACCCGAAATCAAGCGTGTCCTCTTCACGGATGTGGCTGCCGTCTATGAGAATGATCCCGCCGTTGACAACTACGGGGAGGTTATCTTCAGTTATCCTGTCATTCAGGCTATGGTGAGTTATCGCATTGCCCACCAACTGCTGGTGATGGGTGTGCCCGTCATTCCGAGAATCATCACGGAGCAGGCTCATTCGGCTACGGGTATCGACATTCATCCGGGCGCTGAGATAGGCGAGTATTTCTCTATAGACCACGGTACGGGTGTGGTGATTGGCGAAACCTGTATCATCGGCAATCATGTCACACTGTATCAGGGCGTTACGCTGGGTGCGAAGAATTTCAAGCTTAACCACGAAGGCAAGCCGCAGAGCGTGCCCCGCCATCCCATCTTGGAAGACTATGTGACGATTTATTCGAACAGCACAGTGCTGGGTCGCGTCACGATTGGCCATCATACGGTGGTTGGCGGTAATATCTGGGTGACCAACAGTCTGCCCCCTTACAGTACGCTGATTCAGGGCAAGGCTATCAGCATGGACTTTACCGACGGAGCAGGAATATAAAGAAAAGTAGGTCGAAAATTTGGTGCTTTGTCCGACTTTTCTTAACTTTGTACCCATAAATATGAAAACTTGATAAGATGAAAAAGATTCTACTCATAGCAATCTCAGCAGTTTTCGCCTTGGGTGTTTTTGCTCAGGGCCCCAATGGTAGCGGCTCTTATTACAAGAATGCCGATGGTAAGAAAGGTAGTGCGCTGAAGACGGCGCTGTATAGCATTATCAGCGATCATACGCAACTATCTTATACACCTGGAGTATGGGAAGGTGTAGAAAAGGTAGATATCCGCGATGACGGATATATACTTGACAGGTATTCAAATATAACCAATTACACAAAAGTAAAAGACAGGGCTGGCAGTTATAGTAATGAGGGCGATTGCTACAATCGAGAGCACTCGTTCCCTAAGGATTGGTTTGATGACGGAAAGCCGATGTACACAGACTTGATGCATCTGGTCGCTTCCGATGGTAAAGTGAATGGTAATCGAGGCAATCTACCGTATGGTGAGACAAATGGAGGTAAGAATAATTCGGCTAACAATTATAGCAAGATTGGAAGTTGCACCACTCCTGGCTATATGGGCTCAACAAATGTTTTTGAGCCCAATGACGAGTGGAAGGGTGACTTCGCCCGCATCTATTTCTATATGGTCACTTGCTATGAGGACAAGGTAAGTGATTGGCATAGCGACATGTTGATTGTTCCTGCTGACAAATACCAGCCATTCTCTCTATGGGCCATCAATATGCTGTTGAGATGGGCGAAGAATGACCCAGTGAGTGAGGTGGAAAAGAAACGCAATGAAGGCGTCTACGGAGTTCAAAAGAACCGTAACCCTTTTGTGGACTATCCTGGACTAGAACAGTATATTTGGGGCTCGAAGAAGAATGATAGTTTTAGTTATTCGAGCTATGTGGAGCCTACGGAGTATGTGATAGAATACGGAGGCTCCAGCAGCGTAGAGCCCGGAGGCGGTGAAGAACAAGGTGGCGGCCAAGAACAGGGCGGCGAAACTCCAGCCAATGCTACGATTGCACTCAATAACGCCTTCTTCGGCTGTTCTTATAATGGTGCCATCAATTCAGGCGATAGTCAGGATCTTGTAGGCACGCAGAATGGCATCACGGTAAAATACTCGCTTGCCAGTGGCTCAAACCGTTATTGTAATGATTCACAAATCCGACTCTATCAGAACAATACGTTTACCGTGAGCGTAGGTCAGGGCACCATCACGAAGATAGAGTTTGAATTGGTTACCTCTTCGGGCAAGACATTGTATGCCTCTACGGGTACGATGGATGGCCTGACCTGGACCGGTAATGCCAGCAGCGTGACGTTCCATGTGAATAGTGGCAGCGGCAATATGCAGATCAAGAATATCAAGGTGACGGTATCCGTGCCTTCAGGTATCAAGACTCTGTTTACGAAGTCTCGCAAGGGCCGTCAGACCTATAATCTGAGAGGTCAGCGCGTGAAAAGGGCTGGCAAAGGCATCTATATCAAAAACGGAAAGAAAGTAATTATTCACTAAAATTTTTAATATCATGAGATTAGACGGAAGAAGAGAAAGCAGTAATGTGGACGACCGCCGCGGCATGAGTGGTGGTGCGAAAGCAGGTTTAGGACTCGGCGGTATCGTGCTGATTGCCGTGATGACATTCCTCAGCGGTGGTAACCTCGGCGACGTGATTACCAACGTGGGAACGCAGATGGCAAGCCAGAACGTTACAACCTCCGACCAGCAACAACGTGAATTCACCGAGGAAGAACAGGCTATGGCCAAGTTCTCCAGTCAGGTGCTTGCTTCCACGGAAGACATCTGGGGAAAGGTGTTCGAGAGTATGGGCCGCACCTATAAGGCTCCGAAGATGGTGCTCTACACGAATGCCGTGCAGACGGCTTGCGGACAGGGTACTGCATCCGTTGGTCCTTTCTATTGCTCTGGCGACCAGTGCCTTTACATCGACCTCTCATTCTTTACTTCCATGCGCCGCTCGCTGGGAATCCAGAACAAGGGCGACCTCGATTTCGCCTTTGCCTACGTGATTGCCCATGAGGTGGGCCACCATGTGGAATATCTCTTAGGCACGCTCAACAAGGCTCATCAGGCCATGAGCCGCACCAACAAGGTGGAAGCCAATAAGATCAGCGTGCGCCTGGAGCTTCTGGCCGACTATTATGCCGGAGTATGGGGCCACTATGAGAACGAGACTTTCCAGAGCATTGATGAGAACGATCTTCAGGAAGCCATTGAGACTGCTCAGAAGATTGGCGACAACTATCTGCAGGAGAAGGCTCAGGGCTATTCTTCACCCGAGTCGTTCACCCACGGAACCTCTGCCCAGCGTATGCGCTGGCTGAAGCGCGGACTTGAGACCGGCGACATGAGCGTATCCACCTTCAACGTAAGCGAGAGCGAACTCTAATCCCAAAATCTAAGCAATCCCGGAAGGCTTTCGTCTTTCGGGATTGTTCTTTTTGATGAAGAAAGCCTTTCTCCAGCTTCATGCTTCCATCCTGCTGGCGGGATTCACGGGAGTGCTCGGACGCCTCATTTCGATGAATGAGGTGGACATCGTGTTCTATCGCATTCTCGTTGCCCTGCTTATCCTGATTGTCTTTGTGGGCATTCCGAGGGTGGGGTGGAGGAAGTTCTTCCAGATAGCAGGATGCGGAGCCCTTTTGGCCATCCATTGGATTCTCTTCTACAGTTCCATCAAGATGTCTAACGTCTCCATCGGTGTGGTCTGCTATGCGTTGGTGGGTTTCTATACGGCTTTGCTTGAACCATGGATTTACCATCGTAAGGTGAAGTTCAGCGAAGTGGGTTTCTCGCTCATCACCCTGCTAGGCATTCTCCTGATATTCTCTTTTGATCCCCGTTATCGGGGCGGCATCCTGATGGGTACGGTTTCTTCTTTCGTGGCAGCCCTCTTTATGGTGTTGGCCAAGAAGGTGAGCACCGACGTCAAGAGCCGCGACATGATGGTTTATGAGATGGTGGGCGGACTGGGCGGCACGCTGCTCTTCGCACCTCTCTATCTGCTTCTGTTTCCGGCTAAGAGTTCCGTATTGGTGTTGCCCGAAGGCAACGACGTGTGGTTCATCTTCTGCCATGCGCTTTTCTGCACCTGTCTGATGTATATGCTGCAACTGATGTGCCTGAAGAAACTGTCGGCCTTCACGGTCAATCTCTCCTACAATCTGGAGCCCGTCTATAGCATTGTCATCGCGTTTATCATCTTCGGTGAGGGGCGCGAACTCAACTTCAGTTTCTATCTCGGCATTGCGCTCATTCTCGTCAGTGTTGCCCTACAGACGCTTTCTGCCGTCAAGTCAAGGACGTGATTTAAAATCCGTTGACGTTTGTTGCATAAAACTTATCAAAAATACCCGAACTTATTATAAAAAACATGGCCGGAAGATACATCGGCAATGAAAACCGCGTAACTTTGTCGGCTGATGTACAGACAGGTGATCTTGACGTTGTTCTGTCTGCTGGTCGTCACGCAGACGCTGGCGCAGACGGAGGGTAGGGTAGTGGTCGTGGCTGATATGGAGACGCGGCGGCCTATCCGTGATGTGCTCGTCTATCTCGATAACGGCGATCATGTGAAACTCGGCTGGCAAGGCAAGTTCATGCTTTATCATCATAAGTTCAAACGTGCCACCTTCTCCCATCCCGACTATCTCCGCCGTGTGATGGACAGTCATGAATTCACCGTCGATACCGTATTCCTGATTCCCCTCTGCCAGACGCTCAGCGAAGTCATCGTGACGGCCAAGGCGCCCCAAATCAATCCTCAGATAAGCAACAGTATACGCCAGGAGGTGGCCACCCATGGCGTAAGTCCATCGGGTAGGGATTTCCTCTCCGTGCTCCGCCCCAAGGACCGCAAGCGCAAGAAGTTAGGCCAGAAAACCCGCGAGGCGCTGGAGAATTATTGAGCGCTCTTAAACCTTCAACCTTCATCATTCTGCTGCATGTGGCTTGTTGTCAGTAAGTTAGATAGGTGAAGGCTTGTCGTAAACCTTCACTAACCTTCACTTTTGCTTTAGCAGTTCGGGATTTGTATGATGGGGCAAACTAACAGTACATACGGCTCGTACTAACAGTACGGCTAAGAAAAACTGTTAGTACGAGGCTTCAAACTGGCAGCAAACGTTTATTCGTCAGATGGTCCACCAACATCAATAACCTTCACCCCGATAATGCGCAGATTGACTTTGGTGGTGAAGGTTGGTGAAGGTTCGGAAACATCCTTCACCTTCAAATCCACTTTATACAAGGGTAGTTTGGTGGATTGGTGAAGGATGAAGGTTTTAAATGATGTACTTGTTATTTTGGAATTCCGCTCATTTGCACTAACTTTATGTCTCTTCGAACCATGAAGTTAGGCTGCATTCGGGAAAAATCAAAAATAATTTTGGTTTTTCCGCTCATTTGCACTAACTTTACATAAGTAAAGGCTGCATTCGGGAATTCCAAAATAAAAAAAGAATTTTTTGTTTTGTTATTCCGCTCATTTGTAGTAACTTTGCACCCCGAAAAGATTTATTGCAATAAATAAGGTATATGTTTGAGAATTTAAGCGACAGACTTGAACGGTCGTTCAAGATACTTAAAGGTGAAGGTAAAATCACAGAGATTAACGTGGCGGAAACCTTGAAGGACGTGCGCCGGGCGCTGCTCGATGCGGACGTGAACTACAAGGTGGCCAAGTCTTTCACCGAAACCGTGAAGCAGAAGGCAATGGGTATGAACGTACTCACGGCCATCAAGCCCGGACAACTCATGGTGAAGATTGTTCACGATGAGCTGGCGGAACTGATGGGCGGCGAGACCGTAGGCCTGAAACTGGACGGCAAGCCGAGCATCATCCTGATGTCGGGCTTGCAGGGTTCGGGTAAGACGACGTTCTCCGGCAAACTGGCCAACATGCTGAAGACAAAGCAGAACAAGCGCCCGCTGCTGGTGGCTTGCGACGTGTATCGTCCGGCTGCCATCCAGCAGTTGCACGTGGTGGGAGAGTCTGTCGGGGTGCCCGTTTATTCGGAGCCTGAGAATAAGGACGTGATCGCCATTGCGCAGAATGCCATCCGCGAGGCTAAGGCCAAGAACAACGACGTGGTCATCATCGATACCGCCGGTCGTCTGGCCGTGGATGAGCAGATGATGAACGAGATTGCCGCGCTGAAAGATGCCGTGAATCCTAACGAGACGCTCTTCGTGGTGGATTCGATGACGGGTCAGGATGCCGTGAACACGGCTAAGGAATTCAACGACCGTCTGGATTTCGACGGCGTGGTGCTGACCAAGCTCGATGGTGATACCCGCGGCGGTGCTGCCCTGAGCATCCGCACGGTGGTGACGAAGCCTATCAAGTTTATCGGTACGGGCGAGAAGATGGAGGCCATCGATGCCTTCCATCCTTCGCGTATGGCCGACCGTATCTTGGGTATGGGCGACGTGGTTTCGCTCGTGGAGCGCGCTCAGGAGCAGTTCGACGAGGAAGAGGCGAAGAAGTTGCAGAAGAAGATCATGAAGAACAAGTTCGACTTCAACGACTTCTACAACCAAATCCAGCAGATCAAGAAGATGGGTAACCTGAAAGACCTGGCCGGAATGATTCCCGGTGTGGGCAAGGCCATCAAGGACGTGGACATCGACGACAATGCTTTCAAGTCGATTGAGGCCATCATCCAGAGCATGACGCCGAAGGAACGCACCAATCCCGAGATTCTGAACACCAGCCGCCGCCAGCGCATTGCCAAGGGTTCGGGAACGAACATTCAGGAGGTGAACCGCCTGATCAAGCAGTTCGACCAGACGCGCAAGATGATGAAGATGGTGACCGGCGCCGGCATGAAGAATATGATGGGTGCCATGAAGGGAATGAAAGGCGGTATGCCCGGAATGCCCAAGATGTAAATAATCAAACAAAGAATAATATGACCCTGATTGACGGAAAGGCCACTGCGGCCAAGATTAAGGAAGAGATTGCCGAGGAGGTGAAGCAGATTGTAGCCGCCGGCGGCAAGCGGCCTCATCTGGCTGCCATTCTGGTGGGCCATGATGGTGGTTCGGAGACTTACGTGAAGAACAAGGTGCTGGCTTGCGAGGCCTGCGGTTTCACCTCAACACTCATCCGTTTCGAGGATGACGTGAAGGAAGAGGAATTGCTCTCGAAAGTGCAGCAGCTCAACGAAGACAAGGACGTGGACGGCTTTATCGTGCAGCTGCCTCTGCCCAAGCATATCAACGAGCAGAAGGTGATCATGGCCATCGACTATCGCAAGGATGTGGACGGATTCCATCCCATCAACGTGGGCCGCATGGCTATCGGCCTGCCTTGCTTCATCTCGGCTACGCCGCTCGGCATCATCACGCTGCTGAAGCGCTACGGCGTGGAGACCAGCGGCAAGAAGTGCGTTATCCTGGGCCGTTCCAACATCGTGGGTAAGCCTATGGCTCAGCTGATGATGCAGAAGCAGTATGGCGATGCCACGGTGACCGTGTGCCATTCACATTCTAAGACTTTGAAGGAAGAGTGCCGCGAGGCCGACATCATCATTGCCGCCATCGGCAGTCCTGACTTCGTGACGGCCGACATGGTGAAAGAGGGTGCCACGATTATCGACGTAGGTACCACGCGTGTGCCCGATGCCAGCCGCAAGAGCGGATTCCGCCTGAATGGCGACGTGAAGTTCGACGAAGTGGCTCCGAAGTGCTCGTTCATCACTCCGGTTCCCGGCGGTGTCGGTCCGATGACCATCTGCTCGCTGATGAAGAATACGCTGGCTGCAGGCAAGAAAGAGTATTATAAATGACAGCAGAGGAATACTATCGGAAAGGTAACGAATATCGCAAGCAGAGTCTGTGGCATGAAGCCATCAACTGCTATATAGAAGCCATCAAGCTCGATCCTGACAGCCCGGCTGTTGAGGCCAAGCAGATGCTCGACGACATCATGGCTTTCTACTGTAAGGATATGTATAATCCTTAATCATTAATTCTGGTTTCAATTGTATTTAAATAAATTAATATGGCAAAGTTGAAAGGAGCCATCGTGGTGGATACCGAGCGGTGTAAGGGATGCCAGTTGTGCATCATCGCATGCCCTCAGAACGTCATCGCCATGGCTGGAAAAGTGAATCTGCACGGCTACCCCTACGTAGAGGCTGCCAACGAGGAGGCCTGCGTGGGCTGTGCTTCGTGTGGCATTGTCTGTCCCGACGGCTGTATCACCGTGTATCGTAAAAAAGTGGAGGAATAAGTTATGGCAGAAGAGAAAGAAGTTGTATTGATGAAAGGCAACGAGGCTATTGCCCACGCTGCCATTCGTTGCGGATGCGACGGCTATTTCGGCTATCCTATTACTCCGCAGAGTGAAGTGATTGAGACGCTGGCTGAGCTGAAGCCTTGGGAAACCACCGGTATGCAGGTGGTTCAGGCCGAGAGTGAGCTGGCATCTATCTACATGGTCTATGGTGCTGCCGGTGCCGGTAAGCGTGCCATGACCTCATCGTCGTCTCCCGGCGTTGCCCTGATGCAGGAAGGCATTACCTACATGGCTGGTGCTGAGGTGCCGGGCGTGTTTGTGAATGTGCAGCGCGGAGGTCCCGGTCTGGGCACTATCCAGCCCTCGCAGGGCGACTATTTCCAGGCTACCCGTGGCGGTGGTAACGGCGACTATAAGGTGATCGTACTGGCACCGTCGTCTGTTCAGGAGATGGCCGACTTCGTGGATTTGGCCTTCGAGCTGGCTTTCAAGTATCGCAACCCAGCCATGATTCTCTCCGACGGTGTGATTGGCCAGATGATGGAGAAGATTGTGTTGCCGCCATTCAAGCCCCGTCGTACCGACGAAGAGGTTATCAAGCAGTGCCCTTGGGCTTCCACCGGTAAACCCAAGAACCGTGAGCGCGTGGTCATTACTTCGCTCGAACTGAAGCCTGAAATTATGGAGCAGCGCAACTTGGCCCTTCAGGAGAAATATCGCAAGATAGAAGAAAACGAGGTACGCTTCGAGCAGCAGCAGATGGACGATGCAGAGTATGCCATCGTGGCCTTCGGTTCGGCTGCCCGTATCGCAGAGAAGTCTGTCGAGATAGCCCGCGAGCAGGGCATCAAGGTCGGTCTGTTCCGTCCTATCACATTGTTCCCCTTCCCCACGAAGCAGATTGCCGAGCTTTCGAAGAAAGTTAAGGGTATTCTCGTGGCTGAGATCAATGCCGGTCAGATGGTTCAGGATGTTCGCCTGTCGGTGAACGGTAGCGTGCCCGTGGAGCAGTTCGGTCGTTTGGGTGGTATCGTGCCTGATCCTGAGGAAATCGTTGAGGCTTTAAAGAAGTTAATCTAGAATAACTAGAAATAGTAGAAAGATTATGGATAGAAATCAAATTGTTCAACCAGAGAATATCGTCTGCAAGAAGCCGACGCTGATGAACGACAACAATATGCACTACTGCCCAGGCTGTAGTCATGGCGTGGTGCATAAACTCATTGCCGAAGTCATCGAAGAGATGGGTATGGAAGACAAGGCCGTAGGCGTTTCGCCCGTAGGCTGCGCCGTTTTTGCGTACAATTATATTGATATCGACTGGCAGGAGGCTGCCCATGGTCGTGCTCCCGCACTGGCTACGGGTATCAAGCGCTGCTGGCCTGACCGCCTGGTGTTCACCTATCAGGGTGATGGCGACTTGGCTTGTATCGGTACCTGTGAGACCATCCATGCCCTGAACCGCGGTGAGAATATCGTGATTATCTTCGTCAACAATGCCATCTACGGTATGACGGGCGGACAGATGGCTCCTACCACGCTGATTGGCCAGAAGACCTCTACCTGTCCTTACGGACGTGATCCTCAGATTCACGGTTATCCCCTGAAGATGGCCGATATTGCCGCCGGTCTTGAGGGTACTTGCTATGTGACTCGTCAGAGCGTTGAGACCGTAGGTGCTATCTTGAAAGCCAAGAAGGCACTTCGCAAGGCTTTCGAGGCTTCGATGGCCGGTAAGGGTTCAAGCCTCGTGGAGTTCGTCTCTACCTGTAACAGCGGTTGGAAACTCTCTCCCGCCAAGGCTAACGAATGGATGAAGGAGAACATGTTCCCCTTCTATCCCAAAGGTGACTTAAAAGACACGACAGGCGTAAAATAAGAAAGAACAATATGAAGAAAGAAATAATTATCAGTGGTTTCGGTGGCCAGGGCGTGCTTTCCATGGGAAAGATTCTGGCCTACTCGGGACTGATGGAAGGCAAGGAGGTGACGTGGATGCCCGCTTATGGACCAGAACAGCGCGGCGGTACAGCCAACGTGACGGTGATTGTCAGCGACGAGCGCATTTCGTCGCCTATCCTCAGTAAGTATGATGTTGCCGTGGTCTTGAACCAGCCTTCGCTCGATAAGTTTGAACCGAAGATCAAGCCCGGTGGTATCCTTATCTATGACGGATTCGGCGTGATTAATCCTCCTACGCGAAAGGACATTACCGTCTATCGCATTGAAGCAATGGACAAGGCTGCCGAGATGAAGAACTCGAAGGTCTTCAATATGATTGTGCTGGGAGGTCTGTTGGAGGTTTGCCCCGTCGTGAGCGACAAGGGTGTAGAAAAAGCGCTCTTCAAGACATTACCCGAGCGCCATCACGACTTGATTCCGCTGAATATGGAAGCCGTGAAGGCAGGTAAGGACATCATTGAGAAGATGTAATCAGATGTGGCAGACCTGTATGCCGCCGTATTCCACGTGGTGGCTGAAGCAGTCTTCCATCGGGAAGAGACCGGCATAGATTCCGCCGCAGATCAATACCCCTCCGTGGGCAAAGATAGCAACCCTCTCGTAGGGTTGCTTTTTTAGTTCATCAAAGAAGTCGGCCACACGAGCATATAATTGGAGAAAACTTTCGCCATTGGTGGCATTCAGGTGCATGAAGTCGTTGTACCATTCCTGGATGTGCGGGTCGATCTTGGCAATCTCATCAAAATGCTGCATTTCCCAGTCGCCCATAAACATCTCTTTGAGACGGCTGTCGAGTTTGGGATGTGGATAACCGCAGAAGGCAGCCAGCTTGCTGGCACGGGAAAGTGTGGAAGAGTACACCTTGTCAAATGACTTGCCTTGGAGCATCTCTTCCAGATTCTTCTTTGTCACGGAGGCTTCCTGTTCGAAAGTCTCTGCTGTTGGCACATCGGTCCATCCGTAGCATGTGCCAGGTGGTACATCTACGCTTGTATGGCGAATCATATATACTTCCATATACTTATATTATGAGGGTGAGACAGTAGAATGAGAGTTCGATGATTAAGAACAAGGCTCCGCAGCAGTCACCCGTATAGCCGTGAATCTTGCGGTTCATCATGTAGTAGAGGAAATACATCACGATGCATGGCACAAAGATGAGCAGGCTGTCGAAACCGTAATAATAGAACAGCGGTATCATCGGGAGGATGCCTTCCAGGAAGAGAATGAGTCCTGCCTTGATGCTCATCTTGCGATAGACAATCTTGTTCTTGGCCGTATCTTCCGAGCGGGCGTATGGCAGAAACATGATAATCTGGGCTGCCAGCATCTTGCAATAGGCATCGCCGGCCATTACGACCAAGGCTGCCTTGAAAGGTGTCAAATGATAAAGACAGGTGAAAAGCAGGGCAAAATAGAAGATCAGCCCCAGCACGCCGTAAGTGCCAATGTGGGAATCCTTCATGATGCTGAGAATGCGTTCGCGGTCATTTCCTCCACCGCCGAAGCCATCGCAGAAGTCGGCGAGTCCGTCTTCGTGTAAAGCTCCCGTGAGAAGCAACCGTGTCAGAATCGCAGCAATCACAGCCATGCTCCATGGCATCACCATACTGCCGAAATAAAGCACCGCCGACATGCAGGCTCCTGTAAGCCATCCCACGAGCGGCCAGTGTTCCACCACCGTGCGGAAACATTCCTTGGGAGGCTGATACCATCGCCACAACGGGAGACGGGTGAAAAACATGAAGGCCGCATAGATGCGTTGCCACCATCGGGTCTGGTCGATATTGATTTCCATTTTAAGTACTGATTCTTTAGAAATATTTCGTGATATGGGCGTTCTTGAAGTTGTTCATCTCGTTCACCATCCGTACGGCACTCTCAATGATAGGGTAGGCGCAGAGGGCACCCGTTCCTTCGCCCAATCGCATTCCGAGCTGGAGCAGGGGAGTGGCGTGCATCAGGCCAAGCATCCGCTTGTGTCCGCTTTCGTCGCCGCAATGGCCGAAGACTGCATAGCGGAGCACTTCGGGATATAGTTGGGAGGCGGCCAGCATACAGGCCGACATGATGAAACCATCCACCATCACTGTCATCTTCAATTCAGCAGCACGGAGCATCGCGCCAATGGCACCCGCCATCTCGAATCCCGCGAAGTAAAGGAGTGGCTCCAGCTTGTTCTCCTTGTCGCTGTGTGCAATGTAATGAGCTACGGCTTTATGAAGCACTTCGCGCTTATGCTGGAGTCCGGGATTGTTGAGTCCGGCACCTGCTCCAATGCATTCATCCAGGGGGATGTTACCGAAGAGGTGCATCCAGATGCTGGAAGGCGAGGTGTTGGCGATGCCCATCTCGCCCATGCAGATGATGTTGCACCCGTCTTGATGACAACGGTCCACCAGTTCGCATCCTGTCTCTATGGCCTGATTGAACTGAGCTTCCGTCATAGCCGGCTCATAAAGAAAGTTCTTTGTGCCATGGGCTATCTTGCGGTTAAGGATGTCGGTATAGGCAGTCAGGTCATGATCCACTCCCATGTCTATTATATATAAGGTGAAGCCGTGTTGGCGGCAAAACATATTCACACCGCCTCCGCCGCGCGTGAAATTGATCATTTGTTGCCAGGTGACATCACGTGGACTCACGCTGACTCCTTCCCGCTCAATGCCGTGGTCGCCACCGAAGAGCAGATGACAGGGATGCTGAAGGGTAGGGGTGAGTGTCTGCTGAATCAGGCAAATCTGTTCTGCCAACGTTTCCAGCAGGCCTAATGACCCTTTGGGCTTATTCAGGTTGTCAATCTTGTCCTTTATTGCATCCCTTAATGATTCGTCTGGTTTTTCTATCTTAAAGCATCTCATTTTCTCATTCTTTCATTTTATGAACTACGTTCATGAATTTAGGCTGCATTCAGCATAGCTCAAGCATGCTTGGCTCTGCCTTCATTTGCACGAGATTTCTTAATTTCAACAGGTATTCCGCTCACCATCAGGATTACCTCGTCAGCCTTGGAGGCTACATACTGATTGAACCATCCCTGGAGATCCGTGAAGCGCCGCTGAACCGCATCGGTACTTACGCCGCCGCTTCCAATCTCGTTGGTCACGAAGATAAAGGTGGCATCTACAGAGGTGAAGCGGTCAAATTCATCTTTCAGAGCCTGGAGCGCATCTTCAACCGAAGGCTGTTCCCATTCATTAGCCGTACGGTCGAAGAAGAAATTGGTACACCAAAGCGTGATACAGTCGATGACCACCACCTTATTATATATATAGTCACAATGGCGTGAGAGCTGTTTCTCTTCTTCTATGTTGGTCCATTGCGGTCCGCGGCGTTCTTGATGACGAAGCACCCGCTGACGGAATTCCTCGTCCCAGATATGAGCCGTAGCCAAATAGACAGGATGCTCCGACAGACTCATAGCCAGCATTTCCGCGTGCTGGCTCTTGCCTGACCGTTGTCCGCCCGTAATGAGAATAATCTTTTTCATCTTGTGGCAAAGGTAGTCATTATTTACTTAAATAGTGTCTTTTATACCCAAAATAAGCGATTTAAATCAAGAAATGTGTTCTATAACATATGTTTTTTCCAAAAAGATTTGGAGGTTACGATAATTTTTTATTACTTTGCAGCCGTAAAAGTAAAAAGATTTAGACATTTTAATAATTATTTGTTTTAAACAAGAGAGAAATGAAAAAGTTATTTGTACTCTTCGCAGCCGCTATGCTGACTGCATCTGCTTCTGCACAGGGAACAGCTGTGACAAGCAGCAAGTTTGGTGACAACTGGTATGCTGGTATCAATGCCGGTGTTGCCACTTACACACAAGAGCAAATTAAGGATGACGGTTTCTTCAAGTCGCTGGCTCCTGAATTTGGTGTTCGCATTGGTAAGAACCTGACCACAGTATTCGGTCTCGCCCTCGATGCCAATATGTATTTCAAGGCTAACGATAAAATGATTCCTGGTAGCAAGACTTTCGTCAATATGACAAACGTTGACCTGCTCGGTACTTTTAATCTGTCTAACCTTTTCGGTGGATACAAAGGTGAACCACGTGCTTTTGAACTGATTGCTCTTTATGGTTTTGGTTGGGGTCACAGTTTCAATCATGTCAAGAAGGCAAACGTTCTGAATTCAAAGGTGGCTCTTGACTTTGCCTTCAACTTTGGTTCAGATAAGCAGTGGCAGTTCTATGTGGAGCCTGCTTTAAATTATCTGCTGTCTTCATGGAATGGCGATGTGAGTGATCCGCTTCCTGCAAGTACCCTCGGTCTGGGCGGTATGAAGTATGATCTCGGCCGTTCTATCTTCGAACTCAAGGCTGGTCTGAACTACAAGTTCGGTTGCAGCAACGGTACTCACAACTTCGCTATCGAGAAGCTGCGTGACCAGGCTGAGATCGACGCTCTGAACGCTCAGATCAACGAGCTCCGCAACCGCAAGCCTCAGGTGATCGAGAAGGAGAAGATTGTTGAGAAGATCGTTGAGAAGGAAGGTGGCGTACGTGAGGTGAAGGTTGAGAACCTCGTATTCGTTACATTCGCTCAGGGTAAGAGCGCTCTGACTGCTGATGCCAAGAAGGCTCTCGATGAGATCAAGGAAGGCAAGCACGTGCAGATCGTTGGTACTGCTTCTCCTGAGGGAAGCAAGGAGCTGAACGACAAGCTGTCTCAGGCTCGTGCAGACGTTGTTGCTGACTACCTCCGCGCTCGTGGCATCGTTGTTGACGAGGCTACCGGTAAGGGTGTGCAGGGCACGACTTCTAACCGTCTGGCTGTTGTTTACGTGAAGTAATCATTCAGAATAGAACTTTTAGAGATAAGGGGCGTGCCATCAAGAATGGCGCGCTCTTTTTGTTTCCAATCATTGGAACCATTAGTTCCACTCATTGGAACTCTTAGTTCCACCCATAGGAACTGTCAGTTCCACCCATCGGAACCAATGCATACAATTATCCGAAGCCCAGAATCTGACAGGCAGGGGATTTTTATCCGTAAATAGTTGGTAGTTAAATAAAAACTTACTACCTTTGCAAGCAAGTTTTTCGCGAATAAATTTAAACAATATGAAGCATCAGTTACGTAGTGCAGTATGCACAGAAGGCCGAAGAATGGCAGGTGCTCGTGCTCTTTGGGTGGCTACAGGCATGAAGCATGAGCAGTTTGGGAAACCCATCATTGCTGTGGTAAACTCGTTCACCCAGTTTGTGCCTGGCCATACACATCTGCATGAAATCGGCCAGATCGTACGTGAAGAGATAGAAAAGATGGGCTGCTATGCGGCCGAATTCAATACCATTGCAATCGACGACGGTATCGCCATGGGACACGACGGCATGCTTTATTCGCTGCCCAGCCGCGATATCATTGCCGATTCTGTGGAATATATGGTGAATGCCCATAAGGCTGACGCCATGATTTGCATATCCAACTGTGATAAGGTGACGCCGGGTATGCTGATGGCATCCATGCGTCTGAACATTCCCACGGTGTTCTGTTCTGGCGGACCGATGGAGGCTGGACGCTGGCGCGGTGAGAATGCCGACTTGATTACGGCCATGGTGAAAGGTGCAGATCCTTCGGTTACTGACGAGGAAATGAAGGAGATAGAGGAATGTTCCTGCCCCGGATGCGGTTCGTGTTCAGGTATGTTTACGGCCAATTCCATGAACTCCCTGACGGAGGCGATTGGTCTCTCATTGCCCGGCAACGGCACGATATTGGCTACTCATCAGAACCGTGTGCAGCTGTTTAAGGATGCTGCCCGTCAGGTGGTGGAGAATGCTTGGAAGTATTACCGTGACGGCGACGAAAGTGTTTTGCCCAGGAATATTGCTACGCGTGATGCATTCCTGAATGCGATGACGCTGGATATCGCTATGGGTGGTAGTACCAATACGGTGCTCCATCTGCTGGCTGTAGCCCAGGAAGCAGGAACCAACTTCACAATGAATGATATTGACCAGTTGAGCCGTAAGACACCTTGTCTCTGCAAACTGGCTCCAAACACGCAGAAATATTCCGTTCAGGAGTGTGGCCGTGCAGGTGGTATTCTTGGCATCATCAACGAATTGGCCAAGGGCGGTCTGATCCATACGGATTGTATGCGGGTGGATGGAAAGACTCTTGGTGAACAGTTGGAGAAATATAACATCACGAAAGACTCCATCGACCCTGAGGCTAATCGGATTTATCAGAGTGCTCCCGGTCGCCGTTTCTCAACGAAGATGGGTAGCCAAAATGAACAATGGGGCGAACTGGACAAAGATCGCTCCAATGGTTGCATCCGTGATCTTGAGCATGCCTATACAAAGGACGGAGGACTTGCTGTCCTCTTTGGCAATATCGCACAGGATGGCTGTGTCGTGAAGACTGCCGGCGTTGACGAGAGTATTTGGCATTTCGAGGGTCCAGCGGTTGTCTTCGATTCTCAGGAAGATGCCTGCGATGGTATTCTTGGCGGCAAGGTGAAAAGCGGCGACTGCGTGGTGATTACCCACGAAGGACCAAAGGGTGGCCCTGGTATGCAGGAGATGCTTTATCCCACCTCGTATATCAAGAGTATGCATTTGGGAAAAGAATGCGCCCTGATTACCGATGGACGCTTCTCTGGCGGTACGTCAGGCCTGAGCATCGGCCATATCTCTCCGGAGGCTGCTTCGGGAGGAAACATAGGAAAAATCAAGGATGGTGACATCATTGTAATAGATATTCCCAGCCGCTCTATCAACGTAAAACTTTCTGACGAGGAACTGGCTGCCCGCCCGCAACAGCCGCTTAAGCGCAACCGTGTGGTAAGCAAGGCATTGCGTTCCTATGCTCAGAGCGTTTCAAGTGCTGATAAAGGTGGTGTTAGAATTATTGATTGATTATGAAAGAAAAGATTACAGGCTCAGAGGCTTTGATGCGTGCCTTGAAGGCTGAAGGCGTAAAGACTATTTTCGGTTATCCGGGAGGTAGCATAATGCCTGTTTACGATGCGCTCTACGACTATACTCGCGGTGAGAAAAAAGCATTTGACCACATCTTGGTCCGTCATGAGCAAGGGGCAACCCATGCAGCTGAAGGTTATGCACGCGTTAGTGGTGAAGTAGGTGTGGCTTTGGTCACCAGCGGCCCTGGTGCTACTAATACACTCACGGGTGTGGCCGATGCCATGCTCGACTCTACGCCGATAGTGGTGATAGCCGGACAGGTGCCTATTAGTGCTTTGGGAACCGATGCCTTTCAGGAGGTTGACTTGGTCGGTGTGGCACAGCCCATATCCAAGTGGAGCTACCAGATTCGCCATGCCGAGGATATTGCATGGGCCGTGAGCAGGGCTTTCTTTATTGCCAGAAGTGGGCGCCCGGGGCCTGTGGTTCTTGACTTTCCTAAAAATGCACAGACCGAAATGGTCGAGTTTGAGCCGCAAAAGGTTGACTTCGTGCGCTCGTATGTCTCTCGTCCGATATTGGATCAAGAGGTATTGAAAAAAGCAGCAGAATTGATTAATAATGCCCAAAAGCCATTGGCTCTCGTAGGGCAGGGCGTAGAATTGGGAAATGCCCAGGAAGAGCTGAAGGCCTTCTTGGAGAAAGCCGATATTCCGGCAGGTCGCACTATGTTGGGGCTTTCCGCGCTGCCGAGCAATCATCCCTTGAATATGGGTATGCTTGGCATGCATGGTAACTATGCGCCTAACCTGAAAGAACAGCAATGTGATGTGCTGATTGCTATCGGTATGCGTTTTAGTGACCGAGTGACAGGTAGCTTGAAGACTTATGCCAAGCAGGCAAAGATTATCCATTTGGATATTGACAAGAGTGAGATTGACAAATGCGTGAAGACGGATGTGGCCGTGGTAGCCGACTGTAAAGAGTCGCTGCCTGCTTTGACTGAATTGGTGAATAAGGCCAACCATCAGGAATGGAAAGACAGTTTTAAGGAATTGGCACAGCAGGAATTTGAACGGGTCATAGAACCTGCTATCCATCCGACTGAAGGTCCTCTGTTGATGGGCGAAGTAGTGAATGCCGTGGCTGAGGCGACCAAGGGAGATGCCGTCCTGGTGACTGACGTGGGGCAAAACCAGCTTTTTGCCACACGCTATTTTAAGTATAACCAGAAGCGTAGTATCTGTACCAGTGGAGGCCTCGGCACGATGGGCTATGGTATGCCTGCTGCTATCGGTGCTACGTTTGCCGTTGACCGTACGGTCGTCTGCTTTATGGGGGATGGCGGTTTCCAGATGAATATACAGGAACTTGGCACCATCATGGAACAGCAGAGCCCCGTGAAAATGATTTTGCTGAATAACAATTATCTGGGTAATGTACGTCAGTGGCAGGATATGTTCTGGCAGAGACGTAAGTCTTTTACCAAAATGATGAATCCCAGCTATGAACTGATAGCCAAAGGATATGGCATTCCTTATGAGGTCGTCGTAGATCGAACCTCTCTCCATGCCGCTATTGGCCATATGCTTTCCACGGAAGGTCCGTTTATTTTGGAGTGCGCCATCAAGGAAGACGATGATGTGCTGCCCATGACTCCTCCGGGTTTGAGTGTCGATGACATGATGCTTGAGATTAATTGTAATTAATAAATAAGGTGTAAGAGAAAAACAGAATGGCCATGGACGATAAGAAATTATATACGCTGCTGGTTTATTCAGAGAATATTGCGGGTATCTTGAATCAGATTACGGCTGTTTTCACACGCCGTCAGGTAAATATCGAAAGTCTGAATGTGTCTGCTTCCAGCATTCCAGGTGTTCATAAGTACACCATTACGGCTTGGCATGATAATGAACAGGAGATTATTAAGATAACAAAGCAGATAGAAAAGAAGATTGATGTAGTCAAGGCAAATTATTATACAGACGAACAACTCTTTATCCGTGAGGTTGGCTTGTATAAGCTCTCCACTCCTGTCGTTTTGGAGAATCCTGAGATTTCAAGGCTTATCCGGAAGGCAGATGCTCAAATCATGGAAGTGAATCCTACTTATTGTATGGTAATATTGAGCAGTGTGACCGAGGATATTACCAATCTTTATTTCGCTTTGGAAAAGTTTGACTGTGTTCTTCAATATACGCGGTCTGGTAGAATTGCCATTACCCGTAGTACCGTTGAGCAGGTGAGCGATTTTCTTGAAATGCAAGAGAAAAATAGGCCGAAACAACACCAATAATCATGCCTTTTGTACGAAAAAACGAAAAAGTTTCGTGTTTTAGCAAATTTCCCTTCAAAATATTTGGAGGGAAATTATTTTTTGCATACCTTTGCATCCGCTTTCGCCTCGAAACGGGGCGTACGGCAACCAAGATAGCGATCTTTGAATAAGATTTACATAAAGACAGAGAAGTAGTACAAGAAGCAGGTGCTTTCTATGTATATTATATAATGTACGT
>OCVV011361696.1_pt1 | contig 137533 bp, 183 predicted proteins | sample 1539721 | NCBI WGS metagenome assembly OCVV01 (sample SAMN02144230, study PRJEB22623) | gut metagenome | biome: sheep rumen | host: Ovis aries | place: New Zealand
AACCGACCAACATACTCCACATCATCCGGATCAAAACCAAACAAAACATCAGTCTTCAAAGAATCAAAACAAATCTCAGAAACCATACCAAACTCATTACTACATTTTAATTTAAAATTATTGTGATTCATAAAAAAAATACCTCCAACGTTCAATAAACAATAATATGTTCATAACATTATATAGATTTTATGATAAAACATATAATTAATATAACACAACAAACAATCCCACAAAAAAAAACATAAGAAAAAAAGAACACCACAAAAAAAACTACTAGTAGGTAAAAAAAACAATGAACAAAAAAATACAAATAAGAACAAGCAAGGACACAATAGAATCCTTCAACAAAAACAAAATAAAAGACACACTAATCAAAGAAACACAAGTCAACAAAAAAGAAGCACAAAAAATAGCAAACGAAGTAGAAGAAATCCTAAAAAACAGCAAACTACAATACATAACAAGCCCAATAATCAGAGAACTAACCAACGCCAAACTACTCGAAAAAGGATACGAAAGCATAAGAAACCACCACACACGATTCGGAGTAACATCCCACGACATCGAAACACTAATAGAAAACGGGAACAAAGACAATGCAAACATGTCCCAAAACCCGGAAACAATCCACAAATACGTAGCAGACGAAGGACTAAAACAATACACATTCCTCAACATACTACCACACAATCTAGCAGACTCACACCTTAAAGGAGATTTACACATCCATGATGCAGAATTCTTCGCAAGCAGACCACTAAACTGTCTACAACATGATCTAAGATTATTCATAAGATACGGACTAAAAGTAGATGGAACAGGAGACCACACAAGTATCGCAGCACCACCAACACACATGGAAACAGTGATGAATCACAGTGGTGAAATCCTATTAGCTGCTCAGCAGAATATGAGTGGTGGACAGGCATTCAGTCTATGGAATGTGTTTGTAGCACCTTTCGCAAGAGGATTACCATATGAAAGAATCAAACAGTGTGTTGAAATGTTTGTATTCAATTTGAATATGGCTTATGCAGCTCGTGGAGGACAAGTACCATTCACAAGTGTAGGACTTGAATTTACAGTTCCAGACTTCCTTAAGAACGAACCAGCATATGGTAAAGGTGGTAAAAGATGTGGAGTTTACGGTGATTATGAGGAAGAAGTAAGACTTATACAAAGAGCATTCACGGAAGTATTAACCGAAGGAGATGCAAACGGTAAACCACACCTGTTCCCAAACACCATTTACTATCTCCGTAAAGAATGTCTAAAACCAGAATTTGAAGAAGATATTGATAGAGTACATTACTTATCAGCAAAGTTCGGAACAGCATATTACATTAACATGTTACCAAAATATATGGGTACTCATGCAAATTATATGGGTTGCCGGACAAGATTAAGTGATAATTGGACTGGTGACTGGGAAACGGATACTCTCCGTTGTGGAAACTTGGCGTATGTTACATTGAACCTTCCTCGTTTAGCATACAAAGCCAAAAACGAAACTGAACTGTTTGACTTATTGGATGAACAATTAGAGAATGCAAAAGATATTTTATTAATCCGTAGAGAAAGAGCAATGAAATGTCTTAATGATTACAAAATATTACCATTCCTTACTCAGGAGTTTGATGGGAACAAATATTATCAAGTTGAAAACAGTACATTATCCTTTGGATTTGTTGGTTTGAATGAAATGTTAATGAGTATGACAGGAAATGGTGTTGCTGATCCAAGCAGTAACAAATTAGGACATAAAGTCATCGATTTCATAAACGATAAAACAACAACCCTTAAAGGTGAAACTCCATATAGATGGAGTGTAATTCAAACACCGGCTGAAAGTACAGCATACAGATTCGCAACAATGGACAGAAAAATGTACCCTGACAAAGTAATATGTAATGGGGATAGCAGTGCTAGTTATTATACTAACTCTAATCATCTTCCTGTCGATACACCACTTAGCCTTCCAGAAAAAATCCAAATAGAAAGCGAATACCACCCTAAAACTCAAGGTGGACACATATTCCACGCATTCATGGGAGAATCATACAGTGACCCAGAAAGCCTTAGAAGTCTGACAAACAAAATATGTCACAATAGCGATATTGGATTCTGGGCATACAGCAGTGCATTATCCTATTGTAACAAATGTGGAACATTAATGAAAGGATTACAAGAAACCTGTACACACTGTGGAGAAACCCGTGAAGTAGAATGGTATGACAGAATCACAGGATATGTTCAGCAAGTCGGCCACTCCCAATCTGCAAGCAGTGGTTGGAATGCTGGTAAAAAACAAGAATTAATTGACAGAAGAAGATTTGAAAAATAAAAAAAAAGAACGGATATGTTTAAACACATATTTGAGAAATTAGACTAAGAATTAACTTCTTAGTCATTTTCTCATTTCATTTAAAAAACCAATACTGTTACTTCGTACAACATCTTCTACTTGTGATTTGGTAGGATGCTTACCATACAAAAGTTCAACTTGAAAAGATATACATTCTACACCAAAATCAGTTAACTGAAAGTTGTATTCTTTTAAAGTGTTATGAATTATTTCATTAGTACTCATATTTGATCACTCCCTTATTATGTGGAATTCATCTATTTCTGTATTCAAAGCCAGTCCATTTCCATTTTCCCATCTTACGTGGATTTGTCCAATGTCATCAACGTGTTCCACAATACCCCTTGTTCCACTTGGTGGTGCTTGAGGGTCATCCATATAATCAAGTTCGATTTTTGTTCCTTTTGGATACAATTTTTTTATTAGTTCTATTTTTTTATAATCCATCATCCTATCACCTTTTAGATTTCATCTTCTATTCTTGGAGCAAGTAAGAAACTCAGATTCTGAGTATTATTATCGGATTTCATTTCAACTAGAATAGGAGAATTATTTCCAAATGAAATGAAAGTTTTTGTTGCAAACTTATCTGCTTTCAACATAGTCTTAATTTTCTCCAAATCATAAATACTCGCATATGAGTCTTGAATAGTATCAGGGTATTCATATTCTATTTCCACATCCGCAAAATCACCAAATGATTCAAATTTGATGATGTTTCCATTATTAGAAATTTTAATTCTATGTGAAAATTCCAGAATATCTGAGCAAATCTCTTTAAACACTTTGAGTGGAATATTCAATGTCAAAGGATAATCCAGTTCCGGAAGAGATGGTGGAACAATTTCAGTATCTAATAATTTAAGTTTGAATGTTTTATTTGTTTTACCCTCAGAATGTATGATGAGATAATTCCCATCAACCCGTAATTCCAGTGTGGAATCTTTATTCATTCTTTTTAGATATTTTAAGAATGGTTCTGTTTCAAATTGGATTTTCATTGGTTTATCACATTCGAGGAGGTCAAATTCTTTTTCTTTGATTTCCAGGTGAACAAACATTATATGGAATGAATCAATAGCGTTGAGACGAATACCATCACTATCAATTTCCATTTGAACCTCGTACACAATTTTACTTATCGCTTCAAAACTGCTCTTGAATAAGTTTACATCACTACATATTATTCTTATCATAATTTCACCACCATAATAAAATCTAATAATGATGTTTGTTTTCATTAATTAAATTTTTAATTTCACATGGATGCTTTTTCAGATAATCATAATTTACAAATTGTTTCTTATCATCCAGGTAACAATCATCATTATCAAATTTTTCAAAAAGAAAAATGTTTAAGATTGTTTCCACATTCTTCCCATTGAAAAAATGGTTTTCCAAACTGATTTGAGTTAATATTGATTGATTAAAATCTAATCCATAATAGTCTTCATAACTTGCAATTTGGTTGTGGATAATATCAGATTCTGTTATCATCACAATCACCTACAAAGTTTTTTCAGAACAGAATACTGTTCTGATATTTCTTCTGTTGTACCAGTTGTGAATGATACATCTCTTTCTATGAGGTTGAAGCCATGTTCCTTGTTTATTTCTTCAAATTCCTGCAAAGTAAAATAACCAAGTTCGGCAAAATCCTCATTGTTCAAATTAGCAAATCCGAAGAAAGTTTTGGTTTCAGGATCATATTCATATACAAACCAATCAAAGTTGAGGAGGGGAGCCATGTAATGGGCATATATTATTTTGTCTTTGAGTGGTATTTCTTCATCTGCGTATAATTTTGGTATGTTTTTTTCTATTGTTTTTGTAATGAGTTTCATATTCAATCATCTCGAGTATTGTTTATTGAAAGTGGGGTTATGTTACACTTCCTTGAATATAATTATATAATCAATAGTATATAAACTTTTAGATTTTATAATAAAATAAATAAATAAAAAAAAAGAACAAACAATAAAAAATAGGAAACCCCTACCAATTTAGTAACGTTATTTTAATCTCCCAAGAATACTCAATGAATAACTGAGGAAACTTCAATAAAACAATAAAATAAAGAAAAATAGATAGGGTCTACAGAAGATTCCAGATAACAACCAAAAATAGACTTAAAAATAGATAATGTAACATAGACATAAAAAAGATGAACATATAGTCCAGTTAGAGGGGCAACTCTAACAGAACCTCTCCATCTTAATTAAGTAATCGTATTGTGAATGAGTTACAATAATCAATGTAACATCATCACGTTTATAAACAAAGTTATATGACAACTCATAGTTGGTACCAGCAACAGTCCATATAACATCATCATGTTTATAAACTAAAATAGGGAGAACGACATAAACAAGATGAACTCTAGTTAAAAAAAGAGTTATTTCTCCCCATAATTTGTTATATATGATTCAGAGTATATATAGTTTGTTATTTACCCTTATAGTATCTGTATAGAATTTATTTTTTCTACAAAAGGGGATATGAAACAATCATTGATCCGTATCATTAACCACAAAGTAGTCAATTATGTCCCTTAATAATGTCTGTAGAAGCGTTGAAATAACAACTAAAATTAGGCTAAAAATAGATAATGTAACATAGACACCACAAAGATGATCATGTGGTCCAGTTAGAGTTGCATCTCCAACAGAACCTCCTCCTTAGTATCATCTTTCGTAACTAGTTAGTTAAAAAGGTTAGTTTATAGCAACCACTATAAACTAAAACCCATAATTAAGTAATCAATATTTGTGGTTATGAGTTACTAGGTCTAGTTTATAGCTACAACTATGAACTAGAACCCACACCATGTATCTCATATCGTTTATAAACCACTATAGGGAGAACCATAGGATTATAAGATGAACTCTTAAAAAAAGAGTTAGTTCTACCCATAATTATTAATATATGATTCATAGTATATATATGTTGTTATTTGCCCTTATTTTTCTATATAGTATCTGTATAGAATTTATTTTTTTCTTTCTTTAATCTACAAACACTCTTTCTTCATGGTAAAATTAAAAACATACCTGAAACAAGATCATACTCCAAAAAACATAACAACATGAACAAAGCACCAACAAATATACATTGAATTACCATAAAATCAGAAAGTTTTCTCCTACACACAGAATAAACTAATTTCTCAACAATATTATACAACAACAAAACCAGTATCAATGAAACAATAAGCATTACTACTGATATAAACACTACAAACATTATAATCCTAAACACTCCTAAAAACAAACTGCAACTTCACAGGTGTACCACAAACATCACCCTCACGATTAAAAATTTTCTTTGACAAAAACCAATTCTCTGGAATATGATCATCCAATAATCTTGATAACTCCTGTAATTCTATGGAACTGAAATTGTTACAATCACTCTTACACCTAATCCTAATCTCAAAAAAATTAGCATGCCAACCAGAAGGATATATTGTAATATCATTATCTGAAGAGTATCTTTTCTGATATAAACGTAGAATATGACTTAACTTGAAAGCAACATCGTAGCTACTCTCAGGTTTTGTTTTTGTTTTTTTTCCCATTATTTTACTATTGGTTGTTTTCATAAGTTTTCCTCCATCCTTGAATAGGTTGAATAAAATTCATTTGCAAAATCATTATCCCTTAGTAGTTTCAAAGCAATATTAAATATATCACCATCACCAGTAGAATAATAATCATTCTGTAACACATTTAATGAGGAAGTCATTGCCAAAGAAATCTCACCAACAGCGAATATAATATTTTCCACGGGAATATTCTTGTAATAAATCATGTATACTCCCTCACGGTCTTTATGTATATCCCAATCTTGTTTTATTTCAATTTTTGAAAGTTCCCATATTCTTCCTCTTCGAACTAAAGAGTTATCATTTATCATAATATCATTTCTCCTACCTTAATTTTAATCATCAAATTATACTTTGTAACAGTACAATCTGCTGCTTTAATAATCCAATCACTGGAAATGTTACTTATTTTTTCAGCAGTTTCCTTGCTCACAACATCACAGTATATTATAACAACATCGGGACATTGTAGTTCAATTTCACAATCAGAATCATCACAAATATACTTTTTAAACTGAGTTTTAAACCTTAGAATATGGTGCACAGTTTCTGCGAAACATTCCCTTAAATCATCAGAAGATAAATCAGCATGACCAGTTTCTTGTAATGTGTTATTCAGAAGTTCATCATACTGTTCAAACAATTGGTCTTGGTCTTTCTGAACAATTTTCTCATAAAAATCTAAATCTTCCGTATTATCCAATGATTTGGTTTTAATTTTATCATCCATTAATTGTTCCCCTGTTGTTTATTATACAATATCTGAATTAACAATGCCAACAAAATAGTACAATAGATTATTGTGTTTAAAACTGTTTTTAATTTAATTTCTTCTTGTTGGAATGGGTTGGCATTGTCATTCATGTTTTTTTCTAGAACATCATTTATGATGTTTTTTTCCAATTTTTCTGCCAAATTATTATTATTTAACAGAAAAGTTAGTTCCCTTGAATCCATAATTACAGTTATGAAAACAGGTAATAATTATACTTTATTATAAAATATAAAAAAAAGAGATAGGTATACTCTAATCTCAGAGTATACATTTGGTTTCATATGTATTAGCATATGTACCCTTTGATGGCCATGGGTACGTGTATAATCCTTCAAGATTGAAGGTAATGCTTTTTCTTTCCCATCGACAGTCATCAAAGTTAGCATTTTTTGGTGCTAACTTCCAAAATTCCTGGTTGAATTTGTGTTTGTTTTTTTCTTCATCCATCCAGTAAATTTGGATGTTTTCTCCATTCACAACAGTGACTATGTCCAATTGACCGTTGTGATATTGGAATTGGTATTGGAGTTCTGTGTTGTTGATGTAATCATATTTTATGTATATGAGTTCACCGGACAAGTTTTCACTAAGTTTCATATCAAAGTTGTATTTTTTCATTTTAATCATCTCTTATATCACATTTAACCACAGTGTTATTAGGAATGTGGTTATTGTTCCTACATATATTAGGGCATTTGTGTTGTTTAGGTTTCCTGTTGTTAATCCAATGTCATCTATTATTACCATTTCAATCATCTCAAATTTTTTACCAGGAAGATATTGATGTTATACTTCCTTGATTATATATTTATAATAAATAGTATATAAATGTTTTGGAATTTTGGAAAAAAAATAATAAGAACTAAAAAGAATCAAAGAGAAGATGAATAAACCTTCCACTCATTAATATCAAGTTCAAAATAATCAGTATGTGTCTGTATAAACCCATTTATTTCAGAAATTGAATAATCAGTATGATGGAACAGAAGATCAATCCACTTTGCAGAATCCATATCCATATAAAACACAAGCATATCCTTTAACAATTCACAATCACAGAAAAAATTTTCCCATGAATGGTCAATCCCTTCATACACACCAAGTTCATCACATTTCAATTCCTCAACATACCCATCAATACAATTGATGAAATCTTCCGTTTTGAACTCCTCAAAATCCTTCAATAGAACATACACATTTTCAATTCCGCTTATTACAGAGCCAAAAGTTGTATTTTTCATTAAATCTATCAAGTTATTGCATTTGTTCATTATTAATCACCCTTTTTTTATCCTTTTTGATAAAACCACAATCACCATTTCCAACAGATTTAGATTTCATGAAGAGGTGGCAAATACAACAACACAATATTTTCATCTTCACAATCAAGAATTATTTTATCACAATCTATTTTAATCAACCCACTTAATTTTTTGCCCTCATAAATATCACCCTCTTCCAAAAATGTTTCATATTTTAACAAATTTTTAGCAAAGGAGTACTGGAAGGAATCTGGCAACAATGATAATATGAAGAGTAACGCTTCATAATTTTCAATATGTTCATAATAACATTCTAAAAAAAGTTCCAAATAAGTCATAATTCATCATAATATTACTTCTTTATTAAAAATTCAACATCAGATACATCATTTAAAATATAAAATTTTTCAATTTCCCCATTATCCAATGAAACAACACGACATTCTAAAAAAACATTCATTAATTCGACGAGTACAAATTTATGAACATTCTCAAACAAAAGTTGGGTTTGTTCTTTGGATTTTTTTAATTTAAAATCCAAGGTTACAGGGTTTTTAAACACATACTCATAATAACACCCGTTTTCTTGAATAATGCTACTTTCCCAATCCACCAACTCTTTTTTATCAAGAAATTCATTTTGAAAAACATAAAAATTAGTGGGTTGTGTTGAAAAAATACTTTTTTGCAATTTTTTAATTATCTTCATCATAATCTTCAGATTCAATCTTAAACTTTAATTTATGAGTATCATCAAATATGAAAATACTTTTACTCTTATCACCATTACTTACTTGACACTCAATATCACCATTCAACGCAAACAAAGTCAAAGTATCAACATCCCGAAACTCCTTATAAGTCTGACAACCAGTATATGGTGAATCAATATCAAAAATAACCTTAACTGGTTCAACAAAATAGTAAACACTATTACAATTTGTCAAAGTCCGACAATCATTTACAAAGTAATCATTGATAAGATAATTCTTTTTATCCAACTCATTATAAATCTTATCCAAATTAGACTGTTCAGATAAATACAGTTTGGTAACAATTTCATGTAACCGTTCCTCTGAAACAATTGATGGAATTAAACCAATCAATAAAACCAAACCCAAAACTATGAAAAACACAGTATACATCATTTCACACACACATCCTCATAAAAATCATAAATCATCCTGTAATACTGCCCATACACAGAAATCATCCTTTCAAATATTACTTTCTCACAATCCATCAAATTCACAGGCGGTTCAAACAAATCATCAACAACAGGTAACGTGTTTACCTGACATAATCTTACAACCCTATAATAAGCACTACGAGAAATCTTATTCAAACGCTTTTCAACAATTTCAGCATAACAAGACATAGCATTATTATAAAACCGAAAATCAAGATTTTCCTTACATTCTACTTCCAAACGACAAAAGTACTCGGAACAATCCTCATAAAAATGATTATTGATTTTGGTTAATGAAGAATAAGTTCTTTCTTTCCTTTGAATATCTTTCAAATAATTATAATTTATCATATTTATTAATTTGACATTGTTTGTGGGAAGTGGTGGATTCGAACCACCCTCAACAAACCGTTGTTTCCATTAACTACCCATAAAAAAAAATAATGTACTGGATTAGATTCAAAAAAAAGAACAAAAACACACCCACTCCTAAAAAAAACTAATCCTTTTTTTGAGATGATAGATAAAAAAAAATTAAATTTCCAACAATATATTCCTCATAGTGTAACATACATCATAAGTCTAGGAGCATACCTCTTTTCCTAATCCAATCCAATCCTTTAAGTGTTAAGTAATGATTTTTTTAATAAAATAACAACTGCAACCCACCCCAAAATTGATATGCGAATAACGGACCACACAATCTTATGAAAAAATTTTTATGTTTATTTTTTTTTGGAGAAAATTAAAACATCAAAACCCCAAAAAAGGGAATACTTTTTGGAGTAAAAATAATGTGAGCACATGATTCACCCAATATTGTCCCTATGGACAAAACCCAAACACAGTTGATTTATTTTAAATCATTAATCATTTTCTTAACAGTTACGAATTCATCATTCGTTATTGTTTTAGATTTCAACAATTTATTAAGTTCCTCTGTAAGAGCCTTTTTGTCCCTCGCATCTCCCCCATTTTTAGAAACGTTCTGTCCAACTATTCCAGCTATTTCATTAGCCCTTTCTTTTGGAACTGAAGCATTTTCTACCAGTTCCTCAGGTGTTGTATTAATCCCAATTTTTGAAGCTTCAATGGGATCTGACTCATTTATGTTCCACAGTTGTATCAAAAGATACCTTTTTGCGTATGTTTGAATCCCACCCTCTTGTTGCATTTCTTGGGTAGGATTTCCGCCGGACAGAATCGGAACACGAGTCCAAAACTGTTTGATCTCCTGTTCGTCATCCTGGTCCAAATCAACAACATCAAGGGAAGCCCAACCACCCTCATGTTTCATATTGAGGTCTGCGTCAATATGTAGTTGATTACATATTTCGTCGTGATATGGAGAAATATCCGACAATTCGTAATAACTGTATTTGTGGAAGCTGTTTTTTCCACTTTTTTTTATTTTATTCTTCTGGAAGAGAGTTCTTCCTTTTTTTATTTTCTTTGATAGTTTTATATTTGCCATCCCTATCATTCCCATATGTTTTATTATAAAATCTATTTCATCTCGGATTCAGGAAATATCCATTATACTTCCATAATTATACATTTATTTCCAATAATATATATATTTATCCATTTTATTATAAAATCCATAAAAAAAGGATAAAAAAAGAAAAAAATGATAAATCAAAACAACAACACACGCAACCTATCACCATCACTAATACTAGAAAGAGAACGCCACACAGTTTCCTCAGAATAAGTTAACATGAAACCAATATATACCACAGGAACACTCCTATTCATATCAAGATGAGGTTTTTCAATTTTATGATACAATAATGAAACTATTGCACTTCTAATTGTTGAAAAACCATCAAACCATTCCTTAATTTCAGAACTAACCTGTATGTTATGTGAAAATATTTTCCTTTCATATTGCTTGATTTTATCACCACAAAACAATTCAACCAATTTATTAAAGAAGAACCGTTTCTGACTTTCTTCAACATCCATTTCTTCACGGGCAGCATAATAAAGATCAAAGATATGTGTATCCAACTTTTTCATAAAATACTCTTCCTCTGCTCCAGCAGAAATTCCTTCATCAGCAAAAAACAAAGTCACATAATAAACAAAACAGGCTTCATAAACCACGTTAAAATTATTCTTTCGAGCAATAACTACTGCATAATTAAACCAATCTCTTGTTTCCTTATCTCCCTGATTAGTCGTAACTTTTCTAACATTAAATTCATTACACAGTTCATCTAAATCATCATTAGCAATAACTGTGTAATCATCATATCTCTTCCAGTATATCATATTATATATTTATTACATTCACAATTATTAATTCTTTTTCAAAGTATTCTATGAAGATACCTTGACAGACATACCCTTCATACCCATCGCATCTACAATAGCATGATACTCAACACTATTCACCAATTCCTGAACAGTATTTCTTTTTTCAAGTTCTGCTTTCATTTCAAGCAAATCAGTATATGAATACTTTGTCACATACAATTCATACAACCGGTTAAACAAATCAACATTCATAAAAGAGGACACCCCCTCCCACCAAATTATTAAAGACCCGTTAATCCAACAATTTTTTTTATTGATTTTTCTGGAAATCATGATAGGTATTATGAATCTTAGTTCGAGGTTGATGATGCTTTGGAAAACTGTTCCTAAACAACTTTACTTCAAACACCACACCAACATACTTTATAAACTGATTCAACACTCTTTCATATTTAGGTTTATCACCAACCGGAAAATCATACTTAATCTTATTCTTATTAACTGTGTACCATTTTCCCAAATCCTCTAATTCCACGTTATGTTCAATGATTAAGTCAGCAAATCGTAAAACATAATCCCTGGCAAAATTATCTCCACGAATCTGATAAAAATTATTAATTTCCCTGAAAAGTTTAAGTTTATCCATACAAGCCACACTCCATAAAAAAAGGAAAATAAAATAAAAATTAAATACTAAGTTCCTATTTGAATTGCTTCACGAGGACAGTTCATAACACATAATCCACAATCAACACAACTTTCGTTTACAACTGGTTTATCATCAACATTACTTATGGCATTAAGTCCACAAACAGTAATACACACACCATCCGCAGCACAAGATTTAATACCATTGCACTTAATCCTATCAATACTAACCATTAATCATTCCTCCTCATCAGTAGGATGGATGTTCAATCTTTTAATCACCACATTCTTTCCACGACTTAAGCATAAATCATAAGCATCATCTTCAGAAATAAATTCACCCCTATTCTGACTAGGATAAAACTCATTCTCATACATGACAACTAATTTATCCTTAAAGCGACCCTCCTTTATCCTTATCAATCCCATGTTACCACCCTCATTCACATAACTAGGTTCACCAGCAAGATTCAAATTTGGCACAAAACGTACTGAAGCAACCCTTTTCTTATTATTGATAATGGGAATAATAGAAGCTTCTTCCATATATGATTCATCTCTTTCAAAAAATAATTCCCTCATATTATCACCATCCTGGCAATGTACACTACTCCTAATAGGATTAATGTTCCTATTAGTATTTTCAACACATATTCGAACAAGAAACCAGTCAGTTCATCAACTCCATCATTCATTTGTTTGGATGATTTCATTTTCAAAGGTTTCATCTTTAATGATTTCATAATTCCATCTCTCCATCGACTATCTTTAACAAGTACTTTGAGTAATTATTTCTGTGACAACCATCTATGTTAGCAATAAGATTATCAAAATAATATTTCGTATCCCAACCACGACTGTCTAAGAAATTTTTAACACGAATAGCATCCTCAATCCGTTTAAAATTACCAAACCTTTTCTTTTTACCATCAATCACTTTAATAACCCTATACAAGCCATAAATAAATTGGATACACTTAATCTTATCAGGAATAAGTTTCAAGTAAACAGTTTCACGAGCATCCTTAGAAAAAGCATACTTACTCCACTCATTCCACACACCCATCAAAACACTGTAATCATCATGATATAAAAACAATTCTGAATCATCAGGGTACGTGACAACCAACTTATACCTCGCCCTCTTATCATCATCAGTATTAACAATTATCTTAGGACGTGGCTGCTGTGGTATGGGTTCAGTTGAATAAGCACCACATTGCTTCATTTCATTAAAGATGAAGTTTTGGATTTGAGTATAAATATCATACCCAAAATTTTCCATATAAAACTGGTTCAACTGATTAAATTTCTCATCAGGAATTTTAAATCTTACTTCCATAACTCCACCTCATTCACATAGAAATTCTCGAGAATAATCACAAAATCTTTACAACTTGTACGACCCTTATTCACACGATTACCCAACAATATCTCAAACTGCTTCTTCAAAGTCAACGGGTAAATCTTCTTATTAATACCCTTAAACACCCAGTCAATGAAACGAGTTAAACGACCCGTATCCACAGTCCCTTTGGCTTCCAAAACAGATAAGAAACAAAGAGTACTATATAAATCTCCTTGAGTTCTTGGAGAATACTGACATTGTTCCACAATCTCAGAGTAAAGCTTCAACAATTCAAGCACTTCTTTCTGAGCAGTTTCCAAGAGTTCTACATTTTCAGTTGTATTAAAATAATTCATAAACTCTTGAATGTTATCACCCACAAATTCATGCTTCAAGGGGTCCTTGAACATTTTATTCCATAACAGTTTCGTAGCCACCAAATACTCCCTCATCCTCGTTTTTCTAAGATTAGTTATTTTGAAGTAAGGATTTTCAACAATTCCCACAAGGATTGTATGCACAGGATCATTTACACTCCAAAGCTTCTCACCCGGCGATAACGGAACACTTGTTGTATTTATAAGACCAAAGTATTCCTGGGCTTGTTTTTTATCGATATTCCTTATGACATTAATATCAAGAGTTAAATCACCGATTTGCTCACCAAGTTCTGGATTAATCCTTTTGATTTGTTCATACGTGTAACCATTCAGTATAGATAGTTCACCATACGGTATTCTCAGAGCATACTGACTATTCATAAAATCTCTTACAGATGACAATCTTTGTTGCCCATCAATTATGGATAACACGTACCCGCCATCACGTTTGTCCTCAAAAGCATATAATGGAGGTATACTTTTACCAGACATGGCACTATTGATAATACCAGATTTCTGGGGAACACGATACACCTCATCCCTCTGGAAATCATGGTCTACTATTATCTTTCCTCTCCGTATACCACGAACCAGTTTACGGAAAGTCCATTTTTCGAGGACAACTTCCATACCATCATGGAGTTCTAACTTTTCAATGGTTTTTTCTTGTTTTTTGAATTGTACTACTTTTTGTGAAGATGTATTCTCATCCTCTTTCACATTGTTTTTTGTCACATTTGCTGTTATCATTTTCAATCATCTCAGTTCAGATATAATTCCATCAGTTCCTGTTTTTCCTATTCTCTTATTATGTACTAATTTTTCCTTAATTTCCTTATCATTATTGTTTTTTCTTAATTCAATCAATGACAACTCAATGATTTGGGAGTAAGTAACATGAATTGCATTTTCAATCATAACTTCTCTTCTCATATTTTGTAGAAATGTATGATTATCTTCATGAATTTTTACATTAACATATTTCCTCATTGTTTCCACCGGCCATTCACAGTTGGAAGAAACATAGTCAAAATAACATACGAAAATTCACACCTAAGAATTAACCGTTTCTCTTCCAAGCGTATATGAGTAATAACTCGTTGCCTATCCCGTATTTTCCGAGTAATCTTACACACCATTTGGGGATCAATGAATATCTGTTTTTCTTCATCATATTTGCAATGATTCAATTCATAAGTAGTGAATTTACTATCACAAGATAAACCATGTTGCCCTTGTTTCAGGGCAACTGTTTGTTCATACAGTATTTCATTTGCCCTGAGAATTCTATGAAAATCCTCCAATGAAACTGGAAAAACAGGTTCATCATATTTTACACATAAATCTGGATTAGGAGTGCCCCTACTCTTCAAGGTTGACAAGAAATCCTGGAAGTACGAAAGATTTGCATATTCAAAGATATACATTAATCCATCCTTGTTTTTACAGAGTAATTTACTCTCTTCAATGTTGTATTCCCATTTTCCTTTGATTAATTTTTTTAGTTCATCCATACTATCCCCCTTATATGTGTAACCACACTTTTTTTACCAAAATAATAATCTGTGATAATAAAGGAATATCGGAAGCATAACGAGTATCATAGACATTATCATCAGAAACAATATTACTGGCATTTCGTCTTCCAGATTCATTCCATACCACCCTGTCATGATTTCTCACAAGGAACTTTTCACCATTCATCTTGAATGTTGTTCCAGGTGCTTTGTTTATGTGTTCTAAGATAAACTTTTCATCTAATGGATTTATCTCAAAATCTTCTTTGACATATTCATGATTCTTTTTGTTAAATATGTCCATGAAGAATGTGTTATTGATATAATCCTTGGAGTATACAATTAAGTTCTCATTGGATTCAACCATGATGGTTTCTTCTTCAAGGTCTATCATTTTTCAATCATCTCTCCCATATTTTATAGGAACATTTCTTTTTTTCAATTTGTTTAATTTGTTTAAGGAGTAGGTGGGTGTTTGTGTAATACTTTGTATATTGTATTACGCCACCCCATTCCTTGTATTTGAGAATGTAATCCGAATTACATTTCCCATTATATTCTATTTGTCTTGTTTTTAGTTCTTTGATTTTATTTCACCATCCTGTTTTGGTGTTAAATCTTGTTGCACATCTATTTCCAGAATTTTATATGATTGTACGGACCATTCTTGGAATCGCCGGTTCCAGTATGTTTTATCTCGGTAATATTCTAAGTCCCATACAAGATTATATAATACCTTTGATAAGGTGTTTAGGAAGAGTTGTTTTTTCCTTTCATCCTCATTTTCTATGATTACCAGGGTTTCATTTATTGTTTTTTTACATTGTTTTTCAACATTCCAAATATGAATATGCTCATTTTGGATGTTTTTTTCAATGACTTTAATTATTTTTTTTTCTGTTTCAGTTAGTTCTGTCATTCTTCATTCCCCTCCCTTTTTTTGGATAAATATAATTCTATAACTGATACTATATAAATGTTATGATTTTATAATAAAATCTAAAAAAAATAATGAAAAGAAAAAAAACACACACATAAACAATACTCCAAAAAAAAGAAGAATAAAGAAAAACAAGAAATATCTAAAGAAAAAAACAAAAAAACATTTTTTTTGGGTCAAACAAACCCAAAAAAAAAACTCTTTTCTTTAAAATTTCCTTCCTTTAAACATTAATACAAAAAAAATTAAAATATAACACAAAAACTCATCCTATACAAAAAAAAAACATAAAAAAAAGCACCATCTTCTTTCTTACATTTTTTTAAAACTATTTAAGAACATCAAAAATTCTTAAACAATTTATATTTTATAATAAAACCATATATATAATTTTACTAAAAAAAAGAAAAAAAATTAACACCAAAAAAACAAATTACCCATCCAACTCACGCTTAGACAAATAAACCTCCAACAAACCAACACGATTAGTCACATAATCCCTCTTATTACAATGAAGCTCATAATGTAAAGTCTTAAACCCATCAATATCACCCATCACAACTTTCGGAACAGCCATCAACTTAGCCCACTTCTTATTCACATTCTCCTGACTACTCCTCTGATCCTGATTCTTCCGAGTTTGCAACAAAACTTTCTTCCACAAATAATAATCAGGAGGTTCCTCATCAGTAATATAAGTCCTATTCAAACGTTCATAAAAATAAATTTCCTTCGGAAAACCAAACATCTCCAGGAAAGGATATGGGAAACTACAATTATAACTAGTATACTTCTTTATTTCATTCTTCTTATTCTTAATAGTTGTTGTGCTTGAAATCAATTTGTACTGATCTTTCAAAATCACACTATCCTCTGAAAGTAAAATCTGATACATAAAAAAAAATACTCCTTTCTAATCTTATATTTTATTATATTCAATAAAATATTAATAAATACCTAAGAAAATATAACTAAAAAAAATAGATAAACACCATCACACCCTTCCCAAAAAAAAATGAAATAGAAAAAAGAATAAAGAAATAATCACACTAAAAGAAAAGAAAAAAAGAAGAACAAGAGAATATTAACATTATTCCCCCATTCCCCATTTATCCAAGAATGAATATATTCTAATAATCGACTAAATAAATTGAATTAACAAAGGGATACCATTTAACTCTGTTATCTATTCTGTTTATATATCTTCTATTACAAAGGAGTGAATAAATAATGATAACAACATCCACCATCACAAAATCCTACAAGAATAAAAAAGATCGAACTTTAATCCTATAAGACAATAATAATTGATGGAAGACATCATATTAAAAATGTTAAACAATCACAAAAAAAGAGGACAAGATAGAAACATTCCTCTTTTTCATGAAAAACACTTTGTGATCAGAAAACATTATTACATGATTATACACGTTCTAACTTCAGATTTTAATCTTTTAGATTACACAAAAACTTAAAGAAAACTAAGATACGACTGAAATAAAAAAATAGTTTTTTTGTCGCTTCAGCAAAAGGAGCAAAAAAATAATTTTCAAAAATAGCCTGTTATCTTACTAGCATTCATACTTAATTTCTTTGTATGAATGTTATTTATGATTATATACCTCAGAGTATATAAAGGTATGGATTTTATAATAAAACATTAAAAATAATATTACTATAATTTAAATAATTATTTAAAAAAAGAAAAAGGAATTCCATTCAACCAATGGTTTGAAGAATTTAAAAACAAATGGATTGAAAAATATGAAGAAAAAAATAATATTGAAAATGATAATTTTACAATATTATACAATACTATGTGAACATATTTATAAAAAAATACTCTTTATCTAAATATTACCCCTTATATTTTTCTGAAAATGATTAAACAATGTTTAATATTCAGGACATATCATCAAAAATAGTACTCGGAGTCGGAACACTCTGCCCCTGGTACTTATTACCCGCAGAACCGTAAGGTCTTTCAGCAGATTCACATAACTCCTCAAACACAATCTGACAAACCCTCTGAAAAGGATACAAAACAACAGGAATATTACCAAGATTACAAATCTCCAAAGTAATATTACCACTAAAACCAGGGTCAATAAAACCAGCAGTCACATGAATAACAACACCCAACCGGCCAATACTACTCCGTCCCTCAACCCTTGCCAACAAATTATCAGGAACAGTAACCCTTTCAACAGTCTGAGCCAATATAAAGTCACCCGGTTGCAACACAAGAGGATTATTTTCTGAAAAAGTATGATACTCCGTGTAAAACTGTTGTTTTTTTGTATCAATCACAGGCGTTGAAGTATTCTTAAAAGTCAAAAAATTACTGTCAAGACAAAGATCAACACTCGCTGGTTGAAACTGAATGTCCTGTGGAAAAGGTTCTATAATTATTTTGTTTTCAGATAATAATTCTCTTATTTTTCCATCATTTAAAACAGCCACTTTAATCAAATCCTCCACTGATTATATTTGTTTTCAAACAATTCATTCCATTTTTCTATAATCTTCCTTGAAATAAACGAGGTCGTCTCCGCAATTGAATACTTTTCAGTATTTACATATACAGTAGATAAAGGTAAAACATTAAGATATTCCTTTTTCACATCCTCAAGATAACCATCACAACACCCATTATCAAAATAAAACACCAAAACCGGCCTTGAAACAAAAGAATTCACCACTTCAATAAACTGAGAACCCAACTCCTCATTAACCCTACTCTGATAAGCCAAACTACTATAATAACTCCTATCAGACAACATAATAGTAGGACTACTATCCAGGAAATGATATGAAGGATACTTATTATGTAATATCCTACGTTGCAAAGCAAACCTCAAAACCAACTCCACATCATCACTCTCATCCACAACATCAACCAACTCAGGCTCAGCAATAGGAATAACAGACAAATTATACCCATTATCCTTGAAAATCAAATCCAAACGTTCCTTAACCAATTCAATCTGAGTAGATTTACCAGACTCATCCACACCCTCAAAAACCACATACATACAACAATCACAACACTATTCTACAAACAAAAGACCAATACTAAAAAATAATTCACCATCAAAATAAAATCTAATAAAACAACAACTAGGAAAAAAAGGACAAAGATGAACCACAGAAATATCAATCCGTCATAACATCAAACTTTTTCCAACTGCCAAAATCACTATTCAAATCAGGAATCACAGTAGAATAAATAAACTCCTGCAACATACCATCCTCAACCGTACTCTTAGCCAACAAATCATCCTTAAACACTTTATAAACACACTTCATCGGCATCACAACATCATCCAAACCCTCCAACAAAAAAGGAATACAATCAGCATCAACAACCAACATAAAAGCCACAAACTCCTCATTATCATCAATCAACAAAGAAACACGACTATGATTACAAGCACGACTCAAACACATCACCACATCCTTATAACTCCTGGGCAACAAAGGATTCATAGTGATACTCTGATAATCATTATTCAAAGATAACTCCCTTTCAACACGATTCACATAATTCCACTGTAAACTCTTACACTCATCAATCAAAACCAAATCATCATCATTCATAATAATATATCTATCACCCAAACAATATTAAACATTAACACCACATACAAAGCTAAATAAAAGAAAAGTTAGTTAAACACCACTTCCACAAAAAAAAGGTTTATGGGAAAAGATTGGATAAAACTTACTAAAATCTCCACCGAACAGAACCATCATCATAAGCTTCAACAATAGCCATATTTTTCATCTTCACAACCTCCCTCTTAAACTGGGAATAATCTCCATTCAAACGAGGGCGGTCACGTTCACGAAGTAGAACATCAATACATTTCTCCAAAGAATCACAAAGAACAACAAACTCCTTCAACTTCTGATCCTTAACAGAAACTTTCCTAACACTTTCAACATAATCACAAACATCATCTGGAATTCTAATCCTATCTTCCAAAAAACATCACCATCCATATAACCAAAAAATTTCAAACCTACAACAACATAGCATGACTAATAGGAATACATGCAAAGCCGACCAAAAAAATAAAAACAATAAGAAAAACTGTAATCATATCATCCCATTTCATCACTAATCACTATCCACAAACTCAACACTATTCGGCTCCCAATGAGCAGTAAAACAACCAACTTCCCTTATAATCTCATCATAATCACCATTAAACTTCAAAGCTCTGTCATCAATATACACAAATGCTTTCGGCTTCTTATTCGTAACACGGGAAACATACTGAGAAAGGTTGTATTCAACCAACCAATCCCAGACAAGACGAGGCTTCCTAACAGTAAAAATTACAACATTATATTTCTCATCCAACCTCGCAAGAAAATAACCAACACCAACACGTGGCTCAAACAACTCATCCTCACCAGCCCAACCATCATAAGTATTCAAGACACCATCAAAATCAATAGCAACATTCAAAACCATATTTCCTAAAACACTCCCCTATCACTAATAATGACAACCATCATACTCCCAAGGCTTCTTATCCACAGCACATGACTTTTTAGGAGGTTTTTTAGTACAACCACTATGGAACTCATGACAATGAGGACACATCTTCGGATGATGCTCATAAACATAATGCTCCCTTTCCTTCACAAACAATGTTCTGAAATCATCAGTTTCATCCAAACACCAATCATTAATAAGATCAGCAAGCTCCGGATCAAAATCAAGATAACAGAAAATACCATCAAGAATTCCTTTACAATTTCCCAATCCCTTACTATACTCCAAATTCACAAACATCCCAATAATATCCTGTTCCTCCCTGATAATAAAACAAACACTACCCTCATCAAAGAAATTCTCAGTAAAAGGAACATAAACACGACTAGAACTAATAATATCACCAACATAATCATGCACACTCTCAGGATAAGTAGCCTCAGTAAACCAAGACTTAATCTCACGAATCCTTTCAACACGCTCATTATGCTGACTGTTCATAGAATCCAACCATTCACCAGCTTCCAACCGTTTAGCCCTTTCACGATAACCAACAGTCAAATACAATGGCACATCCAACCGTTGTTCAACTATAAACAAATCCTTATGCTTACAATACCAAGCAATATCACCATAATCCTTAAATCCCGTTACACCATTCCTCAAAACAAATTCAGGTGTAACATACAAGAAATAATCCTTAACAGAATCCCAGACAGGACCACTAGTTACACCCACATACCTGTACAACTTCACAGGCTTACCATTACTTCCACTCATTTTCAAGGAGGAAGGTTCAAGGTGGTTCACATCATCATTTCCAAAAGTAGTACTAATATAATTATTCATATATATCTCCGGTTCAATTAATCTTAATATCTTTTTATTACTATATAATATCAACAGTTAGGCTTTAAAATAAAATGGAGAGTTTGTGGTACAGTATAGATTATTATAGCTTACTCCATTTTAATCATGTTCTTTATTTTTCTTGTTTTTATTTTATTGTGTTATCCTTTTAACACTCTTTTTCATCTTTTAAAAACAAAGAGTTATTATATATGAATAACATATATAATAAGTGGTTATAAGAGTTTTTTACTCTTTTTTTATTCTTTTTTTTTATTTGTTTAATTCTGTTAATTTTTCAATTATTTCCTTTCTGTTTCTTGGATATTCCGTGTATATTTTGATTATTTTATGGTAGTTTTCATCATATTTTCCATTTTTTTCTGTGTTTTTCAGTTTTTTTGTCATATGATAGTATCCTATGTTTTCTATTAGTTCTTCTAGTGTGAATCCATCATATGATTTTTTTTGTTTGTTGAATTTGGTTATATCCTCTTTTTTTAACATATCTCTTTTTTTTTAGTTGATTTTTAATTTTTTTAGTAGTATGTTTCTTTTTTGGATTAGTTCTTGTTTTTGTGTGTTGTTTTTTGTTTGTTTTATGTCATTTGTTAATTGTCTTAGGGTTTCTTCGTCTTTATTTACCATTTCCTATCAGTTCCTCCTCTTTTATTTTATTATCCTATTATTACTTTTTTTTATTGGTATTTGTATTCTATGAATACATCCTCTAGGTTTGATTCTTCTAGGTTGATGTGTAATAGTTTTTTGTCTTGTTTGTTGCTGAGTTTTAGTTCTGTTTGTTGTAGTATGTGGTTGTAGATTATTGTTATTTTATGGATTGGTTGTGGTACTGTGTATTCTGTGTTGCCTATTTTTATGTGCTGGTGTAGTGGTTGTTTTGGTGTGAATATTATTGTTTCATTGTTTTCGTGGTGTGTGAATTCTTTTTTTGTGTATAGTTGGCTTAATTTTATTTTTGTCATAATTCCATTTCTTTTTTTATTTTTAGATTAGTATTGTGTATTGGTTTATGTTTTTATGGTGTATGGATATTGTTGTGTTTCCTTGTAGTGTTATCTGTAGTTGATATGTTGCATCGTATAGGTTGGTGGTGTGTGTTATTTCTTGTACTGGTTTGTTGAATGTTATGTGTTCCCTTGTTTCATTGTTTTTTAGTTCTATGTTTATTGGTTGTTTGAATTTGTAAGTGTTTTTGTCAAAGTGAAATCCGTCTGATGAGAGGATGTGTTCAGTTTTGGTTTTTATTTTGTCTAGTTCAGTTATTTTGTATTCTTTTATCATGGTTTTAGTTTAAGTGGTATTATTTCGTTTGTTTCTTGGAAGTATTTGGTTATGTTTTCTTCTATTTTATCATATATTTCTGGTGTGAGATTGTCTTTGAAGATGTTGTTATTGTATCGTAGCATTGCTGGTGTGGTTTTATGTTGTTTTAACACGTACCTGATTACTGCTGTGATTATTTGTGGTTTGGTTGCTCTGCTGTGTAGTTTTTTGAATCCCATTATGTCTATGATGTACTTGGTTTCTATTTGTTGTTCTTTGTTGAGTTGTGCTTGTCCTGTGAGGCTTTTTATGGTTTTGTTGTTAATATTGTTCATCCATTCTTTACTGTTGTTATAGTATTTGTAGTGTCCGTGTTGTTTGATGTATTGTTTTTCTTCCCATGTTAGTGTGGTTCGTGGTTTTCTGTAGGTTTCACTGTAGTATGGTTGTTGTGGTATTCCTTCTTCAAATACTAGTCCACATTGGGGACATACTTTTTCTCCTCGCCACATGTCATAGGAGTATGTTTTACAGTTACATTCTGGGCATGATCCGTAGTCTATGTTTATTAGTGGTAGTGTGTTTTTGTAGGTTATACCGTTTTTGATTATTTTGTATTCCTGGTTTTTGTTGATGATGTTTCTTTTTTTGATGTGTTCTGTTTGTGGTGCGTGTGGTATGTGGTTTTCATGTTGGAATAGTTTGTTGTAGTATTTTTTTGTTTCTTTGTTCATAGATTTTATCCTAAAATTATGTTTACCTCTTATCCTTTATTTTTTAGTTTGATAATTCTTTTAGTATGTGTGTGATTGTTTTGTCAACACTTTCTGAGTAGTTGGAATAGTTGAGTGTGTTGTTGTATAGTAGGCTTCTTTGTATTTCTTGTGTTAGCATTTGTCTTGCTTCTTCTTTGTTGTCTTGTTGCATGTATAAGTATTCTATGATTATGCTTGGTTGAATGTGATATTGGTGTTTGATTTCCTGAAGATTTTGTTGGTATTGTTTTTTTAATTCGGTTCTTGTTTTTTTCATTTTTGATTGTTTGTTTACCATGGTCTTTCATATAAGTATTATTTTTTTTATTATTTCTTTTTTGTTTGATTTGGGTAATAATTTTGTATCTGTTTTAAAAAAAAGTAATGAGAGAATTTTCTTTTATTAAATGGGAGAGGAGGTATGGTTGTTATGTTATAGGTGGATGGTGGTGCTTTTGTTGTTTTTTCCTTTTTTATCAGGGAACGGGAGAGTTTTTTTTTCTTATTTTATCATTTTTTTGTAGGTTGTTTTTTCATTTTGTTATGTTTATTATCCAGTCTCCACCATAGTCGTTGGTGTAGATTAGTTGGGTGTTGGGTTTTATGTATTCTCCTGTTGCATCGTACCATTCTTTTGTTGTTAGTTTGGAGTATGTGTTGATTTTTTGTTTTGTCATAGGGTAATCACCATCCATTTAGAGATATATCATTTAGTATATATATCTTATATTATTATTATTATTATTATTATTATTATTATTATTATTATTATTATTATTATTATTATTATACACTTGAAATTGTACCATTGTATTTATTTCAAGTGTATTACGAAAAGGTATATGTCTCCAAGGTACTACCGTACTACTTGACAAGTAGTACCGTATTACTTTTTATCCAGATATGCTCCCAGATTACACTTGAAACACTTGAAATGGTACAAGTTCAAGTGTAAAAACCATGAAAATATCAAAAAATACACCACGACACCAACATATCCTATGATAAAAAATGATTCCAAGAACATTTCCAATTCACACCACAAAACAATACACCACCAAAAAAAGTAATACCACACAATACCATGGTAACACATCAGGTATTACTTTGTACTACCAACAATTACAAAATACCATAACCCGAAAGATCATTCGACAAAAACTCATCCAAATCCAAACCACCATCAATCAATTCAACAGACTTATAAAACACATCATAAGTCACACCATACCGACCACACAAAGTCTTACCAACCTTCAACGTATCAAAAGAAGTATCAATCTGACCATACACATTAGTATGCTGATTCCTAATATCAAAATAAGCTCTCACAGTATTCTTAATATTCTCCACAGAATCCTTACTAATCTTATCTGCTTTAGGTTTTAACTGTTCCAACTTCTTAAGTTCCGCCAAAATTTGATTATGTTCATCATGCAAACTCTTCAAAACTTCATCTTGTTTTAATTCTATTCGTTTCACCAGAGCTAACTGTTTTTCTAAAAGTTTAATTCTTGATAAAATCTCATGAGCATTGATGTTACTCTCATTTTCAACATAGTTGGTTAATATATCTCCTGAAGATATGGATTGTTCCTTCATTATCCTCTTCAATCCCAATTTGGTAGAATATGATACTTTACTTGAAACTTGTTCATCACGTTTTTCATTATTCATTTTCAATCATTCCCCTAAAAAAAAACAAAGCAGAAATACTATAAAAAAAGGTTGTATGTGGGAGGGATTCTGAGTAAAAAATATTAAACAAACAACACTAAACAGAACCATCTAATAACTAATAAGAGTTAGATATACTCCACATCCTACTTAAAAAAAATAGGACCATAAGTATTCTTTTTTGAAGCTCTCTTCTAAGAAAAAAATTATATTTTTTTCTGAAAAAAATTAACTCCTTCTTATCAAATATTATTAGATATATTTCTTAGTTTTTTGTTCTCTCTTATTTCACTCAAATTCTTTATTTAATCTTCCAGACAGTTTTTTTCCTCGAATACTATTTCATATTAACTTTCATAATTCATTTCTTAATCGTTCCAATTCCTCTTGTAATTGTTGGATTTTTCTTTCCACCCTTCCGTTCCCTTTTTCAAAGTTATCAGTTAGGGATAGGTATGGTATACAGTTAATATAGGCGTTTCTCATACGGTATTCTCTTCGGGCGTAGGCTCTTGTCACCGTGCTTGGCACATGGCCTAACCATTCGTCCGCATATTCACTACCCACACACCCTTCTACTATGTTATAGAAGTATTTTCGTATGTTATGACTTCTCCAGAATCTGTATTGGTGTGGTTTGGTTTTGAAACCAACTCTTTCACCCATTATCCTATACATTGCAGTTACTGTTCTTTGTTCCATTGGTTCACCCACATTGGTTACAAAGATGAATTCATCAACATCATCTTTTATTTCAAGTTGGTTGGTACAGTAATAATATCTGTATTCTATGTATCGTAACAGTCTTTCCATACCTTCCCTTGTTGTATAGGTAATGTATCTGTAATTCACTTTTTCTCTAACAATATTGAATTCAAAACATTTATGTTTCAATATTTCATCCTTATTGTTGAGGATTTCTGCTATGCTTTGATAGTGGACATTACACTCTTTATTGATACTGTTTAACACATCAAGAACTGTTAATGTTCGGACTTCCTTACTTCCCATTCCACTTGTGGCTTGAAGAGCAAGGAATGCCTGTTCCCTTAATGGTGAAGTGTTTAACATTAGCAACAATTCTTCCTTGGTTATTGGTCTTTCATAGTTTTTGGCTTCACATATTGCCCTTTTTTGTCTTATTTCAGGTATTTCAAGTTTGTAAGCTCGGCAGAAGCTTATGATTACTTTAAGTTTTAAGTATTTTGTTGAATCTGAATAATTACTGTTATCCAGATAATATTTGTAGTCTAAGATATAATTTGTTAGTTGACGTATTGTTTCAGGAACTTTATCTTCCTGTTCCGTGTATGCTTTCCTGTAAATATCATATAGTGTAGTGTTATGATATTTTAGGAATTGTTTAAGGTACACAAGGTATGTTTCCTGTGTACTTTTTGCCAAACTTCTTAATGAAAACCATTTTCGTATCAATTGTTGACTCTTTTCATCAAAGCCATTCATACTAGTTTTTGGTTTTTTATCCATTTTTTTGATTCTCCTATCATCATATGTTTCTTTTTGATAAGAAGGCATATTGCCCCTTTTTTTTCATACAATATCTTTTTTTCAAAGCATGGGAGCTTCAAAAAAGAATAGGATTTAGTATTCAAAAAAATTTTGAATATTATTTTCCAAAAACTTTGGGGTTCTGGTAGGTTGTAATTTTGTATATGGAAACAGTTATATATATTGGAAAAATAGATATTAGAATATGCTCCTTTTTCCATTGTTTGAAATACGATGCTATACTGTGCATTAATAGTAACAAGGGTCGTATAACTCTCCATCATTCTTAATACCGTGGTATAGCGAAGTAGTAGTAGTGTTAGTTGTTTTCCTCATTTTTATAATAAAATCTAACAAGAATAATAATAAAAAAAAAGAAAACAAAAAACCATTACAACAAAAAAAATATGAATTTTATATTATACCATAAAAAATCATAAGTTTCCAAACACCAAAAATACAATCCCATACCAAAACAATACAATGATTTGGTAACTCATTGTACAATATAAACATATATAACCCATACTATAAATACATTATCCTCCCAAAATCATCACACCCACTAAACAAAACTAAACTCAGTAAGAACCAAAGTAGTCAAATAAGATCTGATATAAAACCGAGTATTCTTAACATACGCATAATCCCAAGACCGTTCCTTCATAACACCACGAACATTATTAAACTGAATAGCAAACCGAGAACCCTTCTTAATAAAGAAAATCGTATTCTCCAAATTATTACCAGCAATACCATCAGGAATATTAGTTGTCTCCTCTTTCAACTGTTTTTTACCAATCTCATCCAAATATTCAAACTGAGAATAATCCTTAGTCGCAGTTACAGCCTCCGACACACGATAATAAGTATTACTTTTACCACTTTTCTGAACAATACCCATCGTGTACCATGAACTATGATCTGTTAATGGACTTTTACGGAACGTTACACCTATAACCCATTCTTTCTTATCAGGAATAGTGAAATACAGATAATTATTATGTCCTACAACAAATTCATTCCTGTCATTGATATAATGGTTCTCATAATTGTCTCCAGCTTTAGCACTAGTAAAATCAGACCATGCTACCAACTTATTTTCACCAAGCCAGGCAGTATTATGGCATTGAACACCATTGTTTTCATTTTTCTTGTTATCAGCAATGTTGGAATTGTCAAGAATTCCTTTCATTTTACCATAACCCAAAATGTTCACAGTCGAACCCTCACGAGCCAACATAAATAAGTAACCACCCCATTTACTTGGCTTGTACTCTTTTTGTACTATTTTTTTATCAGTTGATACATACCAGATGTATAAATCATCATCATTTCGTTCAATATGCAAAGTGTTACTTTTCACACTACCATCAATAAATGGATGTTCTGTCACATTATTAATCTTAGTAACAAAACTGTTATTCACAAACATTTCAAAACCAGTATTAGGAATTGACATTTGTAAAGGACTGGAACTTCCTTTTTCCACTATCTCAAAAGTTACTTTGACTTTCCATTCCTTCGTGTTGCTTGGGAAATATATTCCAGTATTATGTTTCTGACCAAGACAAATCTTATTATCCACAGTCTTACTACGTTGCACCACAGTATCCGTTTTAGCATCACCAAACAAATCAGATAACAATAAAGGAGCAGTGTTAAAACTTTCAATAGCAATCTTACCAGATGTTGATGACAAGAAATAAACATACCAATCATTATTATCAGTATGTAATGTCAAACCATGCTCATACACAGTAGCACCAGTCTTAACATTAATAATCTTATAACTTGTTCCAGTCACAGTTATTCTGAAATAAGCATGTTCACCATAAGTTGCTGTAGGAATACTTGTACCAAAATAATTCCTGACAGCACCACTACTATTAAAGTTCAAGATACCAAATCGTCCATCATTAGCACCCACACTATTCAAATTCAATATAATTTCAATAGTTTCATTCGTATTACTTGATACCTTTATAGGATTTTTATAATAAACAGTTCCTTTCTGACCAATATTCAAAAACCCATCCTTAGTAGTGGTAGGAGCAACATTTTTAGTAGCGTTGGACGTGAGTAGGTTTGCTTGGATGAAATTTGATGGAATTAGATTCACATTTCCAGTGTAACTTTTATCCATCTCGGTTTCGGTAATCATGATACCATAAATGTTCCGACTTTCAGTGAAGAATTCACTTGTAATACACATCGCTCCCCCTATACCAATTGCATGATTTTTGTAAAAAAGACTGTTTTTCACAATACACTGTTGGTCAGCATTCATAAATTTAGCTTTCTCAGCATCAGTCAAGGTCAAAGTATCTACATTAAATCGTAAAGTATACTTTTTCTTATTATAAGTATAAGTAATGGTTTGAATACCCAAAAGACTTCCAGGGAACACTACCAGATTCTGAGTATATTTCTTTTCATTCTCATCAGTATTACAATGTAAACCACTCATCGTATACTTGCTTGTAGAATACTTTCCTTCAATGTAAGCATTCTTGGTAGCACCCATACTTAATCCTCGACTTTCAAAGATCATGATAGGAGTTTCACCACTCATACCTTTATGGTAAAAATTAAATTCAACAGTAATAGGTTTCTCATAATCTGAATAATCCAAAGTACCCAGAACATCACTTTCCAGATTATTGTTAAATTTAACTTCCTTGCCACCACAAGTAACAACCAACTTGGTAAATTCACATTTAGGTGTTTCAACCACAGCGGGAACTTCATACTCAATCTTCATTTTCATGGCGGCTATAGCAGGGTTCACCCAACCCTGATAAATTGTACCAATCACTTGCAATACAATACCAAAATTTCCACTATTAATTATGGAAACAATATTATCTCCCTTCAAACCCCATTCCTCAGGGGTTCCACTGAATGTTGTCTGTGCTTCAGTACTCCACACCATATAAGGTAACTTTTGAACACCAGCCTTATCTTTCATATTGTTCCCATTACCCTCACCCAGAACACTAGCACCAGTCTTGAGCTTCACACTATGAAACTTGCTGATAGAATATCTTCTTTTACCAACAATTCTCTCATAATAAGGTTTAGGATGAGTCATCTGTTGAATCATTGTGAAAAAATGAATCTTTTTCACAGTAGCATTTGAAGGAATATTAAATCCATAATTGTAAGCATAGACAAAAGGACTTCTATGTACTGAATCTATACCCGTGACACTCCAAATCCTAATATCCGAGAAATAATCTTTACTTCCTTTCTTAATATTTCCTAAATCCTTAAATGCATAACACATTCTACCATAGTTCACATCTCTTCGTGAATCTTGAGCAACATTTTGAGGATTTTTCCAACCAGTATCCGTCATCCTACATAACTCCTTGCTTGTTTATAAGTCATAGGATACAAAGCAAGATACCCTTCACAATACAAACAAACACCTTTAACTTTCTGTTGAGCAATAGCTTTAATCGTTGAATCCAATGAAGATTTAGGTCTAAGAGCTTCCTTCATTTTACCATCCTTGATTTTCTTTTCAAGCTCCGTATCATTAGTATAAGTTTGTATACAACAGAAAATCTTATCCTTACTTACTTTCATATTAGTAATCATCATCGTTTGAAGAATACCCACAATCCAATTATCACTATCATTACTTACAGCAGCATAATTACCCTTATAACACTGAGGAATAAGATAATCAACCACACCACTCAAAGCAGTGTAATCTTGACCATAAGCATCCGTATCTTCAGGCATCAAACATACACTCGTATAAATTTTCTTATTAATTTTCTCAATTTCCTGAACAAACAATTTCATAGCTTCAGTAACATGTCCTTTCCTGTTTTTCTCTTCAACATTACCATTCACAGCCTTATCAGTACCCCCTTGGAAACGACAATAATCAAAACAAATACCATCAATAGGAGTATACTTAAGCAGAGCCGTAATCTGTTTAACAATGTTCTGTCTCTGAGTTAATGCTGAAGGATTAGGAGTACCCCACTTAGCAGTTTGAGTAGAACCATCCTCATCATAAAAAGCATTTAAAACAGCATGTACACGAATTTTCTTTCCAGAAACTTTAGCCAAAACAGTATCCAACAAGGCCTTCTTTTTAGCATCAGTATAATCAACACATCTGACAAACAAATCAGTTATACCAGCATTAACCCATGCTTGAACAACATCATTATCAATTGATGAATCAGTATATGTTTTACTGTTAGGAGCTGTTGTAACAATATTTTTCGGTTCAACAAATAATCCAGTGACATTTCCATCGATAGGTGTTTTCTTATCAGAACCAATTTGCAGTACGTCGGATATTTTCTTACAATTATAATAAATACTGTCCTCTATTTCAAAGGAAATTTTTATTTCATCCTCCTTTATGTCCTCAGGAATTTTATATTTTACAAAATAAGCATTCCCATCGTGTTGAGCTGGAAATTGTTTATCTCCTATAGTGAATGTTCCAACAGGTTTTTTAACCACTCCACCATCAGGATTCATAACCTTAACATTAATAGTGGAAATTTCATTAGGAATACCCACCAGTTTTGTTAAAAATGAAGCAGTATATGTTTGAGGTACAATAATATTCACAGTATTCATAGCAACTTCCCGTTCATACAAAGCACCAGAATGATAAATAGCTAAAAAATGGAATGTGGTTTTCTTATTATCATCAGGTATTTTATACTGATAGGTTGCCCAGCCACGACGAGTCCATGATTCTGTTACATCCACAGTTTCCAATAAAATATCATTTGTACCATCTTTAAGTCTGAACTCAATTTCACCCTCACCCACGGGTCTTGCCATGTAATCAGTAACTTTCACACTAAGAGTAATAAGAGACTTGTTTTCCACAACCATATTAGCAAAATGCAGTCTGACATTATTAGCAGAATAATAAACAGCACCACCACTACTCTTAGAATTATTATCCAAGAACACACACTTATCAATAAAACAACCAGCATGGTATGAGAAAATTGCTCCACCCATATTGGCTACATTGTTTTTGAAAGTACAGTTACTACAACGCAACACACCATACCTGTTAACACCATCCTCTCTTCTTATGGCTTCTACAAGTATTGCTCCACCACGTCCAACATCATAAACACCCAATCCATAAGAATTGTTATTCTGTAAACACAAGTGGTCTAACTTTAATTCAGCACCAGGTTTCACGATAAATGTTCTTTTACAGAATTTTCCATCAATTACTGCTTCACCCATAATTGGTGTTCTGTTCTTGATATGTTCACCCGTACCGCCACGAATCTCAATATTCTGTCCTTTACTGATTATTAGTGTTTCAGGTACAAAATATTCTTTAGTACTGTCTAAACGAATAATAGTGCTTGTTCCATCGTTTGGTGCATTTTCAATAATATGACTTAGCTTATCCACATCGTCCACTAATATTTCATAAGGTTCGTTGGCTTTACCATTTACTAAATCAATCCATGGAATAACATTAAAATTAAGATTGAGTTTGATTTCACGGAATAATAATGAATTCTTTTTCAGTAACGCTTTACCATCCTTAAATAATGGTATGGTCATAACATCCTTAATTATACTGCAATCAACAGTAACATTTTTAAATTCCTTAACTGGATCCGGTTGTGTGTGAGCTACATTAGTTCCTTCAAGTTCTACTTCAGGAGCGTCACTTGCTTGAAATTCAGTATCATTATCAACAATTCCATCTTTATAATACAGAGTACATGTTATTTTCACATAACGTGTGTCAAAAAAGTCAGCAACATCTGAAATTGTCAGGTTTAATGTGGTGTTCACAGGTAAGTTATCTGCAATTTTATAAGTATTGTTTCTTTCATTTAATAGTAATGTATTTTGGTTTAACTTATATGATGCTAACTTTCCCTTATGTGGAGTTTCCATGTCAAGTTGAACAGTTTCATTCCAACCAGTCATATGATATAATAAGTATTGATAAGCATTATACTCATCAAGACTGACATCATCACCAATATATTTTGCCTTTAATCTCATACCTTTTCAAAATACTGTTTAGTTATAATTTTCAAATCCTGTTCCATTTCACCCAAATATCTGGAAGGACATTCCTCATACAACAATGAATGATACATATCAGCATTCAACAAATCACCCATTTCAATAGACCATAAATATTTCCTAAGAATACTGGAATCAACATTATATGCTCTACAAAAATCATCCAACACTTTTTCAAACTTCTCTTCCATTTAAATCTCCTGTTATATTTTTAACACCAAAATCACAAATCTTATCTTCTGATTGTGCTGAAACATAATTTGGGTCATACCAACAAGTAATGGTGGTATCGCTTTTGTCATCACAAATCATCATATAATCTTCAACATTCAAATCCTCATTACTTGAACTTCTAATTTTGTTAAACAACAACAAAGGAATCACCTGCACAGTTTTAGGACAATAATCAGATTTTCCAGATGGAAGACCAATCAAGTTCCTCCTACGAAACACCCAAAAAACATGGTCTTTATCATCCAACCGAACACTACCACCCTTAGGCTGCTCATTACACAAATACAAAAATTCCTTGTTAAACTTATTCCTAAAATACACAAATAACACACACCAATTTTAACCCTTTCTTAAGCTCCATAAGATAATAATTAGGAAATATAAACAAAAAACAAAACCTAAAAAATTAATCCCACTCAAATTAACAACAAACAAAGATAACAATGCCGTAATAATAAATGCCGGAATAAATGGAGCTAAGAGTAATATTGATAAAATGGCCATAATCTCAAAATCATCATCCAATTTCAAATCACAACTCCCCCTAATCAAAGTAACTTGTTAAACATTTTGCTTTAGCAATCCGTGGGTCATAATCCTCAACAAACTTCTCACCATTAATACTGTATATTCCAGGAATTTTAGGTGGTGCAAGTTCTTCCTTAGTCCAAGGGTCACGAGTGTTACCAGTATTTCTACCACCCTCCCAACGAAGGAAGTAATAACCATCATAATAAACCCAATTCTCTATAGCACTGCTGTGACCAGTAGCTTTTCTTTCCTTACCCCATTCTGGGCTACATACAATATTTGTACGAACATTTCCGTAAGGATAATAATAAATACTGTAAGTGTATGCTTGGTTATTATAATTTTTATATAATGGTAAGGCATTATAACCCTGTAATGATCTTGGACCAGCACCATTAAATGTAGCACCCCAAGCCACATAAGCTAATGCTTTAGCATAACTGTGGTTAGATACCATTGGTTTTTTACCAGTGTTAATGTATGAAATATTATTAGCATAATAGGTACTACCTCCTTTTACACTAACAACTTTAACTTCAGGTTGTTGTAACCACTTAGAAGCCGTTGTAACAAATTTATTATAAATAATTCTTGTTGTACCAATGCTCTGTATTTCATTTCCTCTGTTGTTTTCAAAGTGACTGTTCCGTATTTCTGTTTTCCATAATTCAGGATGTTTAACACTGTAATCAGTTTCAGGTATGTAAACACTACATCCTTTATGATGTTTATCTTCATGCTGATTCTGTGTGAATATACAACGGTCTATAAGTAATCTTGTTCCAGCACTTGAATGAATAGCACAACCACCATGCATAAATCTTAAACCAACAAGATTAACCTTTGTCAAATTAGAACTTGAAGGAGATGGATTAACAGTTTTGATAATTGTATAATAATTGCCTTCAAATGTAGCATAATTGTTTTCCTTTCCAATAACAGAAGCAAGTGTGAAATCACGATTAATTAATAAGGATTTATTAACATTATATGTTTTGTTTTTAACAAATACAAAATCTGTTCCATAATAATTTTCCACAGGATCTGTTACAACAACACCTTTTTCATTCACATACTTTCCCTCATTATTGGTTAAGTATAACTGGGAAACAATGTCATCATAAGTATCTGCAATAAACCATGGATGTTTAATTAGTTTTTCTGTTTGTATCCTTCCAAAACCATAATCAGAACTAAGTTCAACACTTAACCGACTATGGTCTTCATAATAATTCCTATAAGAAACTGTTACTTCAATGTAATATTCATTATTGGATTCATCTTTCTTAATTGCTGAATCATAAACAGTTTTTTTACCACTGGCTTGAACGAATGTAACAGTTACTGGAATATCTAACAGTTTTTCTGCTTTTCCTTGACCACCCATCTCGTTTTGAAGATTGAATTTTAATCTGTATTTATGTCTACAACCTTTGTAAATGTTCTTATAAAGACTGTCATCACCCCAATCCAGTACAGCTTTCTCATTCTGCACTTTCTTAACATGAATTATTTTATCAGCAGCTGGTTTAATAGTTTTTTCAGTTGAAGAAGCCGATAATTTACAATAATAATCACCAGGAACACTTGTTTCACCATAGGTAACATTGAATTCCTTTTTAACACCCTTAAATGTTTGTGGTGGTAAATATGGTCCAACTTTTGTAGCATCATAGGTAATTTTTCGTCCAGCTTCATCACATGGAACTAATTCCACATTAATATTCTTACCTTCCCTACCATTACTCAAGGACACGGTAGCTTTTTCATAATTAACTGTATCATACTGATGAACAAAATCTGTTTTACTATCCAAAACAAGCGGAAGTGAAGTGAAATCAATGATTCTTCCACTACCAGCCATATTCATATGGAAACAAACACGTAACTTATTTTTATCATTACCAAAAACAGTTACAACAATTGTATTAAGGTTTTCTGCTGATTTGTCAAGTTCATCATCACTCTGAGTTACAGTAAACTCTTCCTCTGCAAACTTAACATATTCTCCATTTTTATCCTTAAAAGTCTTGGAAATCTTATAAGTACCATCCCATAAAGTATTTCTTACTTCAAAAGTATACTCATAATACTCAACATTCTTCCCATTTTCCTTAACAGTACCCTTTTTAATGGAAATAATAAAAGAATTATACCTTATGAAACTAAACCCATTCACAGGTTCATCATAAATATTCTTTACATTATCAGGGATTACCAGAAAACTTTGTTCAGGCTTACCCTCTTGAAACGTGCCAAGATGTGGAAACTGTCTTAACAATTCATAAGTATCAAAACAATCCCAACTTTCATGATCCAAATTATTAGCAATTACTTGATTAATATGTTCAATCTGTGCAAAATCATTTTCCAAATATTCCAAAAAACATCACCACCCTTTTATATAAACCATTGTCCAATCATTTACAATTAACTCATGAAGTGTATAATCAGCAACTTCATTGTTTGGAGGAATTAAAGCATATTCATTGAATAAGTATGGATTGAAGCTAGTCATCTTGGTACGAATATCTTCATCCCTTTCACCCTTCGTATAAATAACAATACCCTGTCGTTTTAGGTAGTTGACACTTATGTTAACACTATTATTATTAAGTAATCTTTGACCATATTCAGTATCTGATTCTCCATCCTTTCCACCAGTAATACTTTTTGGATTGGTCACTGCTAAATCTTTATCAACTGAATCGGCATTAAATAATATTAATTCATTGACTCCAACATTGTATCGTTGTCCACTTTCTAATGCTTTCACTCTTCCTTCACGAATAGTATCTCCCTTATTGAATGTCACATCATCAAGTAAAAGGTATTCAAATCCAGTTTCTGAAAAGATAGATGTTCCTTCCGGAATAGTGAATGTGTTGGTTGCTGGTCGAACTTCAAAAATAGTTTCAACAGAATCATCCTCTATTCTTTCAGCATTAATTCTGTCAAGTAGTGTTTGAAATTCTTCAGGACGGTAATCATAAACAATACCATTTTCTACTTCGTTTTCTAATTTAACAGGTTCCTGTGTTTTTGGAATTTCTCTGTTTAATGAAAATTCCACAATACCTGTTGCATATTCTCCTTCTTTTCGTGGTAATCCTAATTCATGACCATAAATGTCAAGGTACAATCCACTTGCTGTAAGTATAAATCCTTGATCAAGAAATAGTATATTATCTTCACTGAATTTATTCAATGTGTAATTAATTATTAGTTTAAGAATTGGTGCTACACCATTGTCTGGATGTTGAAGTGCACTTTCTTCATGTAACCTATTCTTAATTGCTTCCCAGTAATCAGTTTCTATATTTAATTTATTTTCATCAGGCATTATTCTTATTGTTCCTCAAAAAAAAATGTTTGTATTGTCCCCATTTTTTGTGGTTAAAAATCTTCTTTTTTTTTATTCCATATGATGGTAAGTGTAATTGTTATAATTTTATGTTCCTAAAAAGAAATAATAAATATCATACAAAAATATTAAAACGAGTAAAATAGTATGGGAATAGAAAATTCCACTTTTTTTTAATTCAAGAGGGTGGTGAAGGGTTGTTAGTTAATTATAGTTAAATATAAAATGTTCTCTTAGTAGAACTTGTTTCCTAATTGAAATGTTTTAAAACTATTTCAATATCATCAGGTTGAATAGTTTTTCTACCAGCATGTTTACTAACATCAATGATAGCTTCACTTAATTTTTTAGTGTAATCTTCTACTGCTTTAGTTAAAAGTGCTTCAGCATCTTTACTTATTCTTTCAGCACCACAATTTTTACAAATTCTAGTAATTGGTGCTTTTGGTAATTCTGTCATAAAATAATAGTCTCCAAAAAATATTTATTATAATATAAAGAGCAAGTGATAAAAAAGGGGTCATGGAATATTTACATCCTACTTTTTAGAGTATATATATGTTTAGTAATCTTAGCAAAGAAGTATTTTACAGAAACTTTTTAAACGCTTTGAGAAAGGAATTATGTTTTTAAATTCAATGACTTAAACAATTTACATTATTTTAGATGTGAGTCAATCTAAATCAATAAAATTTAACAAATATTGAAATAATGAAACAATATTGCGGTATAATATATTTACAACCGTTTTTTTTTTAATCAAACTTTTTTAGGAGTAAATATCCATGTATATATTTTTTAACACCAGTTCTCTCTTTATGTTCTATTATATACTCTAAATCATATATAAACCTTTTTACTTTACAATAAAATATAAAACAAGAAAAGGAATTCACTCTTTTTTTTTTATTACCCTTTCAATATATGTATATCCAAATCAAACATGTTTTCAGAATGTTTATCTGCTTCCTTTTTACTTCCAACCGTAAATACTTGCCCGCATTCACAAGTTAAATTACTAAAATTAGTCCAACCCCAAAAATTAATAGTATCCTCCGCTTTAGTACCTCTAGTGAAATTATAACCCTCATCATCAGTATAAGTATAAGTATTATCAACATTATCAATCCAATTATTATACTGATCAAGAGTATTATCATACTTCAACCGATGAATACTACCCACTTGCTCAACACCAGGAATATTCTCCAAAACATCTAACAAATAACTCTTAGGAATAGTTTCACCAATATTCACACCACCATAATTCACAGAACCACTCTTACCCTCAACAGTACCACCATTAAAAAAACAAGCCAAATGACGATAAACAGTATCCTCAGTAACATGAACACTACAAAACATTTCAATACTCAAATACACGGGAATAATCTCAGCAGCTTGCACATGAAAATTATGACCAATAACAAGATTATTCTGTTGACTAATCACATACTCCACATTCTTCAACAACTCATCACTACAAGGCTTCATATTACCATTCACAAACAAAACCCTTGAACAATCAGTACAATAATGCTTTTTCCTATCATCAAAACTAGCATTAACAAGATCTTCCCACTTAGTACCATCCTTGTAATGAGGAGGACGTTTCTCATCTTCCATCAAAAACTTCGGATCAATAAACTGCACATCATGAACACCATACTGGAAAGTACCATAAACAAGTCCCATATTAGAAAGATCTTCATTATTAATATTATATGAATTTATAGCATTCCTTATCAGATTACTATACACCGGAACTGTCCCCCAACTTTTCTCACGTTTAGCATTTAAAATTCGTGTACGAAAATCAGCATCATTCTCCTTATCCAAACCACCAGTAATAGGACCATTATTCGTAACATTAACTGTCCTGTTAAATGTGGAAACATCCTCAAAAGCTGTTAATTCATTGGCCTTTGCATTATATTGAGAACCTTCATAAACACTATGAACAGTACCATTTGTCGGAGTAGATGTTCCAGTAATGGTAACATTATGGTCTAATCGGTATTCATAACCAGTTTTTCTGTTTAAAATTATTGTTCCTTGAGGTATTGTGATGTTACCACTTCTTAAATCTTTAGCACTGAATGTTACACTACCCATTGCTTGTTTACCAGTTTGACGTCTAAGATGATATTCACATCCCAATCTATCCAAGTATTCTCCCTCACTATCCAGAACAAATTTCATTTTTGCTGTTCTGAACATTTCCCGGTACAAACTGAATAGTTCCACCAAGAAACTTTCATGCAATGTTCTAATCTCACTACCTTCACTGAAATCACATACATCTGTCAAGTTTTGTTGGTACTTTTCCTGATAATATGATATGGCATCAGCAAGCAATGATTGTCTTGTTATTCTGTTACCATCCGGTTTTAGTATAATATCTCCTTTTGAGAAATTATTAGTCATCTAAATTTTCCTCCAAAGATTTGTTATAACGAGTTATGAAGGTTACTCTTACATGTCCTTCATTAACTGTGTATTTTGGATTTTCTAAATCTTCAACATTAATAATTAGTTTGTTTCCAATTGTTTTGCTTTTATCTGTGGTGTGTGGTGAATACCAAACAGGGTTTGTTCCATTAATGTAAAATGAATTGTTTCCAACATACACATTTTCATCATTATCTTCAATAGTGTTATTATCCAATTCACAATCTACCTTGACTAATGTTTGTCTTTGAATGTACAAATCATTAAGATAATACCAGAACTCTAATGGATAATAATCACCATCATCTATTGTATACTTCAATGCAAGATTGTGGTGTCCCGTGAAATTCCACCGATAATTTTCATTATCAGTATCTTCTAAGCTGTCAAATGATAAATCAACTGTTTTCACACCATTCACGTCAAAGCTACCATCATCAGTATTGGAATTAAGCAGTGCCACAGGTTTCATATCAATATATAATCTTAAATTACCCTTTAAGAATTCATTACTGTTAAATGTAATTGTCTTATTTTCATTACCAATAAATGTACATAAAGGAGTTGATGTTGAAATCTGTGGTTTGTCAGGGTCATCTCCTATATAAAGAGTACCACATCCACCAGTTTTCACATATCTTGCATTGGAATCAGGAGTGTCCGGATAAAAATTCGCCAATACCTTATGAACACCCTTACCCATCGTAGCACTAAAAGGAGCAGTAGCAAAACCAGCAGAATTCAAATCAAACTTAAACTTACCATTACCAGTTTCCACCCTTTTACCATCAATATAAAACTCAACATAACCCTCAGAAGTATGAAGCAAATTATCAGGATACTTCACATAATCAACATAATTCTTATGATACACCCTTGCAACCAACTTAGCATCTTCAGCCTCATTCACAATAACAGTTTCCACATCAACCCTTAAAGGAACTTTATCCCGTGGAACTTGATTAACATAAATAACACCATTATCAAAGGCGGGAGCTAACTGAAAATCAGTATTAGCATAAAAATCAAACATGAAAGAATCATTATTAGACACACCCAACTCATCAGGCACATCAAAAACTTCACATGCCACACCATCCTTCACATAAACATAAGAAGAATCCAAAATATTATTATTATGATAAAAACTACCAACACCACCCGGAACTCTCCTATTATGATAAAAAAGATCAGCACGTAATGTAATAGTTTTATCATTCTCATCAAAGAAGATGCATGGACAATTCAAATAAACCTTAGCACCCAAATAAAGAAGAGTACGTTTAAGAACACTCTGATACTTCTGTTTAATCTCATCATCATAAATAGCAGTAAGATTCTTCCAACCATAACTCATATCCAGTGGAGCTTTCAGTACAGGTCGTGCCATTCCATCATAATCAACAATGGTAAAATAACCCTCTTTCTGTACTTCCTTTCCATCTTCATCAAGCACAATCCATTTCTGGTATTCAGTGTTAATCTGTACAAGACCATATACTGTCCAAACTCTCTTCATTCAACCACCCTCATAGTTATATTGGAATTGTCATATCGTTGAACATCAATATCATCATTTCTGTCATCATCAACTCTGACATTTTCTTCATCAACAAATTCATAAGGCTTTGTATGCTTAGTAGAAACCAGATAAAAGATTATGTCATCACTTTTACCATTACCTGTTTTTTTAGCATTTTCATAAAGACATTCCAAGTAATCAATATGTTCCCCATTTGCTCCAACCAATTCAAAAATATCATGAGGCCGGAACATATAATTTACTCTGAACACATATTTCTCAGTATAATCCAATACCCTTGCATTACAATACATTCGCACCCTATTCGGAATCATCACACTATTATGAAAAATAATAGGAAACTCAATGAAAATAAGAGTATCTTCATCATAATGGTCACTAAGATAATATCTTACTTCACCATGTTCTACATCATAATCATTAGCATCAATTATATGAACTTTAGGCTCTGTAAACGTATCTACTGGGTTAGCATAATACCATGGTACATGCTTAAGAGGATACTGGAATTCCATAACAGTAGGAATACGTTCCACAACATGAATCTGAGTACTGCCAACACAACTGTTATAACCACGAATACCTTTATACTTAAAAACAAGGTCATGAACACCCTTCTTAATAAAAGGTGGAACTCTGAAAGTAAATATGCAAGTTCCAGGGTCTTTAGCATAACTTTGTCCTATTTCTTGAGGATTCTGTTCAATATCAACATGATAACCACCAATATACAATGAAACTTCACCAATCGGAACAATCTTATCTACAGAATTGTCCTTAACCGTATTATCTGTGTATCTGACTTTACATGTGACAGTAACAAGTTCACCAGGTTTTGCATAATAACCATCTTCACGAGTATCAATCCATGTATTGTGCCATTGAGGTGAATTTACATTATCATCTCTACGAGGAAGATCACTGAATATGAAAAATTCCTGAAATGTTGTTCCATCTTTCACATTAGCTATGATTTTAATTCCAATACTAGTATTAGTCCAGTCTACTATTTCCACATTTGTTTCATCAATTCTTGGGTCAAGGGTAACTCTTCTTGTTATTTCTGCTACAAGTGTGTTTCGAGTGTAAACATTCTGATTTTTTCCAAGCCATTCTTTTACTTCACTACCATAATTATTGTAGCACCAGTCTAAACTTCCAATAAACGCAGATAACCTTAAGAAAATAGCTTGTCCAAGATTTTCACTACCACGAACCAATTGAAGGTCACCCTCACTATCTAACACCCAATTGTAATCAATATCATTTCCAACTATTTCTTCATTAAACATTGTTACTAAAAATTAAAAAAAAGGAAGAAAAAAATAATAAAAAAAAGGGGAAAATATTATTATTTTTTTTTATATTCCCTAAAACATTCATTATGAACATTCAGTTTTATTGCACAAATCCTCTACCATTATCCCAATTAATAATTTCACGAGGATCCGTCACATCATACTTGTTCCTGTATTCATTTATTATAACTTGTAATTCTATTAAATTCTCTGAAGAAGAAATGTTATACAAATCATTACATATCTGTTGAAGTGCTTCAATATTGTTTGTAACATCTTTTTCTTCTTCAATTTCTTTGATTAAAAGTTTTATCTCCCTAACTTTTTCAGTTTCCGTCGGATATTCTTCCGCTAATTTTATTACCAGTGAATCAATATTCATTTTCTTAAATTCCATTATCATATATTATTTTATGTTTTCCAATAGTATACCTTGGATTATGTTTTCACGTTTAACTTTATAATTTCCTTTAGGTGTTCTTTCCAATGAATTGACATTAATAATTGTATATGGTTTTCTTGTAAATTTTACACACACAAAGGGTTTCGCCCCAAATTTAAAACTAAACCGTAACAGTTCATCAATCTGTTCTTTTCGAATATATATTATGTCTTTTTTACTTGATTTCACTTCAAAAGCATAACAGTTTTTACCGTTACCAGCCAATACATCTGGACGGTCACTTTTTGTAGCACCACCACTTGCTGGAATCCTTGTGGCAGCATAACCATTATCTTCTAAAAAGTTAACCAAATATCTTTCTTCAAGAGAACCCTTTTTACTCATAATCAATTATACTTTTGTTATGATACAAATACTTTTCTGACTGATTCCCGCAAGATAACTCCTTTGTGTGTTGAAGCTTCTATTTTCCATATAACCACAATAAGCTGGAGCAGAACATTTACTACCTAAACTGTTGGCAATAACCAAATTTCCACTTTTTGTATTGACGGTTTTAGGAAGAGAATAGTGTCCATATTGATTTCTGTACATTTCATGCCAGAAACAAGCCTTATTTGAAGAAGTTATTATTTCACCATATTTTTTAAATCTTTCAGCCACAGTATTTCCGAGGTCACTGAAGTTTTTCCATTCTACTTTCAGTGTTATTCCCTCAAGTCTGGCTATTTTGGCTATGGCTGTTTCAAGTCCTGCATGACCTGTACCAGCTTTTGTTGTTCCAGCGTAACCACCAATGGTTGATTCAGAATAACCCGTTATTCCAAATTTCCTAAGACATTGTTTTATACTGTGAGGACCACAATGATAACCCGTTATCTGTCCTAAACAGTTCCCTCCACTCTTTTCACAGAGGTAATTGATGGTAAATGTTGTTTGGTTGGAATTGGTTGTCGTATTGGTTGTATTTGTGGTTGTAGTTTTGTTTATGTTCATGTATGTTGGGTCGCTTCCATGTTCTTTAACCCATTTGTCATACCTTCCACTGATTTCCTTATACTTTGCTAATGTAATGTGTTCGTAAGGATATTCCTTGTCGATATACATTATGTTTGGTTCTTTTCCATTGGTTTTAACATATTCAGTGTATCTTTTCTGAATGTCCTTCCAGTTGTTTATTGGTATTACCTCATTGGATGCACTTATATCGTGTCCGTTGATGTAACTGGCTTGGCATGAAAGTTTTCCGAATACTCCATCCACTATTAAGTTATGTCTTTTCTGAAATTGTTTTATGGCAGAAACTGTGTAGTCACCACATGATCCGTCGATGTTGCTATCATAATATTTGTAGTATTTTAAATATTTTTGAAGTTCCTTTACAGTATCTCCATTACTTCCTTTCTTTATATTTATTGTATTGCAATTTATTGTCATGACTCTAAAAAATTTATATACCTATAGGTTTTATAATAAAATAATAAAATTTAAATATTTAAAAAAATAAAACTAAAAATCATAACAATAAGAATCCATACCCATAAGAAGTATGGAAAGTATAAAACATATTGGATAAATGTAAATAATATTTATTATTTTTTCATTATTGAAAAAAAACTTTAATTAATAAATTATAATTGTTATTAAAATTATCAATAATTGTGAATAATTGTACCCACAAAACATAATCCTATTTCTAAACAACAATTTTATCAGTTGGAAACGGATATATGGTACAAAAAACAACAAAAATTCTTTAAAGAAAAAAATTTAATGTTAACTCAATAAAATAAATATTATTTAACAACAAAATCTGGTAATGATAATTTATTATGCCCAAAAAAGACATACAATCCACACTTCTTATGGAAAAATTCCTATTGTTAAGATGATAATAATTTTAATCTGAGTTGTGTAAAAAAAAGGGAAAAAAAACTAAAAAAAAGAAACTTTATTATTGTCACATAATATTTTTTTTAATAAACAATTATTATTCATATGTTATATTACTATAAAATTTCCTTTTACACAACATTTCATACTCACTTATTTTAATTCCATTTTCAGCTCACGTATACTCGTTTCACAATAATTCAAAAATGTCATAATGTACGGTTGCAAACCCTCAGTATTAACATCAGTAGTTCCAGTATACTGTTCATTAGTATCCAAATTCTTACAAGTAACTTTCCGGCCACGAACTTGGAAAACCATGCGGTACCATTTATCAAACTCAAAACTCATTTTAAAACTTTTAACATGACGTCGATTAGTATCATGAATAAAATACTTATTGAATGTTCCACCAGGATTGTTAAACAACTCAAACCTTGCTGGAGCAAATTCGGCAGTAACATAATTCGGTTGTACCAAACCAAAATGAGCACCAAAACCATGATCTTTCCGGCCAGTTTTGAACTTTAACTTGAAAGTAATATCACAATTACCATTACATGTAATATTATTACATTTCATGATAACTCCAGTTTCAGCAGTTACTCCGTCATCTTCTTCTACTTTTCCTTTACCATATTCATTACAATAATATCTTAACCTATCTGAATAATATTTACGAGGATTATACCATGCATAATTTTCATAAGAACCATACCATCTTTCATTCATTGTAGTAAATGTTGCGAGTGTAGTACAATCATCAATAATCACATTAGTCCATTTAGCTGTTATGGAACATGGATTATATAAATCATCACCACCAAAACTAATATCTAAAGTATGTTCACCACCCTCCAAATCATCAGAAGTTAATATAGCAATTCCATTGCTGTTCGTAGTTTTTGTAACAGATACTTTCCCCTCTTTGAATGTTATTTTCTTACCCGCCAATGCGATTCCACCAGCAGTTCTGGAAAGAGTTACTTTCAAACCCTCTTCTTCATTAATAACATAAATCATTGAAGTATCAGCTTTAGTAAACACCACTGTTCCAGTAAAAGAAGTAATCTTATAATTAGGATAGTGAAGAATTTCATAATCATTACGATTAAACATAAACTCAACTTTATACTTAGCACCAACATTCCATCCCTTAATAACACAAGGTAACAAATGAGGCAATGGTGAACTCGGAGCAATATCCACAAAATCAACACCACATTTACCCTCAGGATTAGTTTTCAAAGGTGATGTTCTTGAACTTGTTAAAGTTTTATCATTACTAAGATTGGTTACTTTAATAACTACATTTACTCCGGCCATGGGGTCTCCATTCTTATCAACAAGAGTAACTATGTATTTGTCAAACTTGCCCCCGTCAATCTCTACTTTAGTATTTCCTTCAAAACCAACAGTTCTTGGAACAACATCTACAAGACAGTAATTCCATGCCCAGTGGAACAATGGATTACGACTTATTATGGTATTTTGGTCTTTAGTATCTCTCTTATCACCCCAGAATACTGAGTAAATCTTATAACTTCCTACAGGAATCTTATTGAAAGATTTAATAACAATACCTTCCTTTCCAGTAACAACATTAGCAAGTTTGGTTTCATCAGTTTCTGCAAATGTTATGTTTCCATTGTTTGAGGAAGGAAGAGTATACAATCCCAGAGTATACCCTGATAATGGATTGTTAGGTTTAACTGATTTCGCACTTTCAGTTAAACCAGTAGAAATTCTTAGATTATCACCATACTCAATAGTGTCTGTGCTTTTTTTGATGGTTACTAGTGGTGTTTGTTTGTCATTGGTTACGGTAAATGTTTCCTCAGCACTTCCGTGAATTCCATTGTTACTAACTTCACATGTGTATTTGAAGTCTTTTCCAGTTGTTGGAACATATTCTACTTCACCGTAACCATGGTCATCAACTGTTGGTGTTTTAATGTCGGCTTCTTTTGTTTTGAATTTGACTTTTACATTCCCTACCTCATCACCATTCTCATCACTTAACACACAGTTTAATTTGCATTTTTCATTATAATGTGTTGTTCCTATTTTGGAAGCATCATTCTGGATAATGGTTTTGATTCTTGGATATGAATCTACATTTAGTCTAAGATGAACTGAAGGGTCATAAAAATCATTATCCACTAATGAAGCAGTTACTGGTGTTCGTACTGTTAATGCTTTTTGATATTTAGTATTTCCAAATCCATTGGAATCTGTTGTCACCTTATTCTTCATAATAATCTTTCCTCTATAGAAACTACTTCACTGTCAAGTTCATTGCTTATACTGTAAAGATATATTTTATAATCCGTTTCACCATGTCCACTGATTAATTTATAACTTTTATTATCATGAGACACTCTAATTTGATTTAATTTTCTGTCATAATATATTCGGAAAGTCACGGTTGTTCTTTTTGGAAGATGAGTATTATACCATTGCTTGTTAAGGTCAAAATAAGTTTGCAGTACATTGCCATTATATGTTCTTCTTAATCCTATCCTTGTATACTTATTAACCAACCTCAAAGTAACCAGATACTCTTTTGTTCCACTCATATCCAAGGCTTTGTTAAAAATACAATCATATCTTTGTCCAAGATTTAATCCACCATCTGTAACTTTTGGTTCGGAATTGGGATACCCTGTGTATCCTTCATCAGTTGCTGATTTTCTGTCAATCAACCATAAGGATTTATCATTAACTTTGAAGTAATTAGGATAAAGCGTAGCAGTGTCTTCATCACTAAATAACATTGGAGTTTCAGAACAAACAACAAAATCCTTATAACTCGGAGCATTCTCCCACACACTCTTTTCAACAGTAGTGTTACCATTTGAGTATTTTATGTAATAAAAATCATGACCTTCATCATCAAAGTCACAGTATATTCCAGCACCATCACTATTTCTTTTAATTTCCTCATCATTGGAATAATATTTCTTATTATAATAATATGATCTTACATTTAAATCAACATCATTTCCAGCATAAGTAATGAGGTTCATGTTATCTTCAAACTGTTCCTTAGAAAGAATTTTTGTATTAATCCAATCAATATCCTTTAATAAGTCCTTTGTCTGTGTGGTCATCAAGTAAGGTGTGCTTGTTCCAGGTTCATAGAAATACTCCTCCACACCTTTTTTAATAGAAAAAAATGGTTTCAATGCTTTAGTATATGAATAAACTATAGTAGACGTGGTTGCATATTCCCTGTTCTGTGGATAAGAAAATGTATGAGATGTAGCAACAAGAGGTGATCTGCCAATATAATGAAAAGTTAAAATTCCTTCATCATTGGTTCTTCTATTCCTAGGTTTAACTCCATCTTCAATAACAATACCCACGTCTGTCATAGGTTTATTATATTCATCTGTTAATGTGGCTTCTATTTCTAGTTGGCGTGTAACTTCTTCCTCAAACCTTCCCTTTTCATCATTCCACAACTCTGAATTAGTATTTAATTCCCAGTTTCCTTCCTTTTTCCTCACAATTCTCTCAGTTAACTGTGAATTTGAATATGTTTTACATGGAGATTGTGCATTGTTTATATATTCTACTTTAACATCATACAATCCGGGTGGTGTATAATCATTCAAAGGAATAATAACTTTGCCATCAACCACAGGAAAAGTTGAAGTAATCATCCGAACATCATTTTCATTATCATAATACACTTCTGCATCATTATGACCACCCTCATACACATTACGAATATCATAATCAATATAAGAAGTTATCTCCAAATACTCATTATCTCCACTGTCCTCACGGGTGGTTGCTTTGATTAATTTTACACCAGCACGGGCTGGGAACATTTTCTTAGCCACACCATTCGCATCTGTTACTGAAGTTAATCCAAGTTCTGCTTCATCCCACTCATTACTTGTAAGTCTGTCTCCATAATTCTGGTACCAATAAATTGTTTGACCACTATTTCCTTCACCAAAACTATTTTTCAAGACAACCTTCACTTCAAAATAACGATTATCATACGCATTAGTTAATGTTGTAGGTAAATTCACAAATTGAAATGAGGTGTCATCCGGGTCAATATATAGATATTCTTCATAATAATTTGCATTATATCCATCTGTCAATGTTATCACCATAATTATAGTAAACTCTCAATGGCATATAACCTGTTTTGTGAGGTATGATTTGTGTTGAAACATGACCATTATTATCAGTGTTGTAAACTCCAATCACTTCTTCATCCAATGTCACTGTTAAAGGAATGTTTATTAATGGTTCATTATTTTCTCCTGTGAGGGTGGCTTCAAGTCCAAGTGGAACTCCATTCAGCATTTCATAATTATATTCTTCCAATGGTTGCACTTCCACTTCCAAGTGAGGTTGTATTCTTCTTAATTCTGTATATGTTATTCTTGTAAAACATGGATAAAATATGTCATTTCCTAAGAAATCAACCCTAATAATGTTTTCACCATTATTCATCAGGTTTCCATTTGTGTCAGTCCATCTTACGTTTGCTTCCATGTTTTCATCTAAAGTTCCATAGAAATAGTAATCCGGCAAATCACCTTCATAAACTGGTCTGACTCTTGATGAATCATAGTTTATTCTCCAGTAAACATTATTTCCTTTCACTGAAGTGTGTTCTGTTTGTGTGTTCACAGTTTCCACTTTTGCATGGAAATTTGTGTAATCAGGGTCTGTTCCGATACTCTGTTCATTCAATGGAACTTGAGTAATTTCTGTTATGCTTTGTAATGTTAATGGGTCGTTTGTATTGTTTTGATGTGAATAGAAATATAGATGTTCTCCATAAGTTAAGGCAATGCTTTTGTTGATTGTAGTATTTTCATTGACTGTTATTGTTATATCTTCATTATCGATGGTAAATTCGAGAACATTTGCAGCATTTCGAATATACCCATTTGTTGGTATAAGATAAATTGTTTCCCATTTGGCTAAATTGGAATAACTATTACATAATCCAACATAAGCACCATAACCACCCATGAATGTTATTTTATATTTCCCATTCCGTAGGAAAGGAATTTTAAACACATTCCTCTCATACCTTCCTAAAACAACATTCACACCATCAGTATCCACATTCTCGGGAACATCATTTGCTCCAGCAAGTTCCAATATTTCCCAATCCAAACCAATCCGTGAAGGATTTGACAATTCAGTATAAGAATTAGTCATATCAGTACTATAATCAGTATATCTCCCCTCATATGCTGTGACATTATTAGCTGAAATGGTTGTTTCAATCTTATCCCACTCAATACCATAGTCATCAAAAAATGTAGAAGATGCATATATGTTATTTCCAGCAAATGAAATTGTATAATAACCCAACAACAATCCTTTATAAGGAATATATCCAAATTTGGTTTCTCCATTACTGTTTGTCAGTCTGTCTTGACCCAAATCAATACCTTCCACACTTTCAATAGGAATTGGATTACCCTCAGTATCATTATCTTCAAAAGATATTTCTGAGGACAACAATTGATATGGAATATATTCATTGGTTTTATTTCGTTTCAATTTCACCAGAACTTCTCCCATCAACGTTGCCTCCGTCCATTCGGTTCTGTCGAGTAAAACAATTGAAGTTTCCATATAATCCCAAAAAAGAGTTTCTGTTAATGTTGATGAAGAATAGATTTCATCTTCCAAACATGTGAATGTAAAAATACCAGTGACCCCTCCAACTGTGCTTGGATTATAATCAAGAGTAATTATACCATTACTATCTGTAAACAGTACTAATTTATCAAAACAGGAATCATGTACTCTTATTTCTTCATCATTTTCAGTTAATAGTTTAAGGTCACATTGCACTCTCTTGTTGGTTAGGATATTACTATTGGTGTCTGTTAATTTGATTTGTATTATTCCAGTATCAGTTACTTCTAAGTTCTCTGATTTATCAAGTAATGTTAATGTTGTTGGTATCCTGTTATATGTGATTATTTTGTAAAACTTTGTTGGCGGTGAATATTCATTTCCCTCATAGGTGAATATTATTTCATATGTCCCCACTTCCTGTGGTGTGAACGTGAATAAAATTTCACCACTACTGTCCGTAGTAAGTGTTTGTTCTTTAATTTCAGAAGGTATTGTTATTGTTTTTCCCTCATCCAATCCAGTTATATCCACTTTTACACTGGCATCCACCAGATTCTCAGCATAATCGGACAATTTCAATATTACTGTTCCTTCACTTCCAATTGGTACAGTGGATGAACCATTTAACTGTGTGAATGTGGATTTGTTAAGATATTGTACCTTATTAACTATTTGTCTTTTGGACGTCCCATAATCATCATATTCAAAGTAATATGTGTAAAAATCATTATCATCACTTAAACGATTAGGAACCGGTGTGTCCTCAAAAGCAAATTCTCCATCAATATTAGTTAAAGTTGTACTTACAAGTGTTTCATTACGGTATAATTTTATTTCTCTGTTTTCAAGATCAGGATTGTTAGTATCCTCAATAACACCTTCAATTACCAACGGATTAGGATATAATGCACCACTACTTTCAACCCACCCATGAGTATGTACACCCTCCATTTCAACCCATGAACAAGTTACTGTTCGGGATACAGGTTCATAAGTTCCACTACCAGCAGTAAATGAAACTGTGACTTCAGCAGATCCTTCCACATTCAACGATGCTACAACCGTATAAATCCCTTCATTATCAGTCCTACCAAAACCAGTGACAGTGTTTATAACATTTCCATCATTATCATAATATGTTATACTATGTCTGAGAGCAGAATTAGTTAATGCCGTTTCATCTGTTCGACAAAAGAAAAATTTGATTTCATTATCTTCAGTTACATGATTAACAGAACTATTTCTTACCTCGACTAGTAATGGTATTTGTCTGTTATAGTAAACATCTTTACTCACACTCATTGGTGCATATGTGTTGTTCCCACTGAACTCAACACGGTAATTAAATGGAGTTTCCCGTGGATTGTTAGGATTTATAGCATAAGCCACACCATTTTTGGTAGAATCTTCTGAAACAAGAACATTATCAACGTAAAATGACATTGTTCCATCAATTGCTTGTCCATCAATGTTTTCTGCTTTAGCAGTCATATGAATTGGTCTGTACCCATTCCTGTACCTTATATTTTCAGCATTCAAAGTAAGAATCGTTTCAGCTGTATGTTTGGCAACCCATTCAAAATTGGTAGTGTAGGAACATTCCTCATAATAATCATCTCCTTCTACAGTGAATGTGGTTTGTGCTGTTGATAATATGTCGGATGTTAATTCATACTCCACTCTACCATAACTGTTTGGAGTTAATGTTCCAGTTTCTGTTCTAACCAACATACCTGAAAAATTATAATAATCAGTATGGTAATGTATATCTTTTTGTGAAACTTTGTCTCCTTCCAATAGTTGCAGGTTTATTTTACAATTCTCCATAATAAAAGATGATGAAACATTATCACCCTCATCAATTTTTGAAAGAGAATATGATGATTTATAATAATGAAATGATACTGTCTTGGAAGCCGGTTCATAATCTTTATTTCCATCATAAACAAAAGTATATTCAATTTCCTCATCCGAAGGTTTTTGATTTGAAATATAAACAGAAGTACTGCCATTGTAATGTATTCTTTGAATTAAATTATCACCCTCATACAATGAAAGATAACAATTGTCAAAATCTTCAACATACCTCAATGAACAAAAAATTTCAATAGGTTCAGGATATTTCATACCAGAACCATATTCTCCGGGAACATTAACATTTATTTTCGGAACAATCTTACTCATAACAATTTACCCACATGTTTTATGTATTCCCAATCATCCACACCATAAAATGAACCATTCAACATGGAAAACTGCATCGTCAATTTCATCTGACCCTCCGGTGGATTATAGGAAGCCGGTGGTTTCAAAGAAACAACCTTTTCACCATTCTCTACAGTTTCATAACATTCACTGAACATATCATCAATATAAACCCAATCTTTTTCCTCTAAATTCATTTTTAGATTAGGTGTTATCCATTCTATCAAATCTTCACTTATCAAATCTAACTACCACCCTCAATCGTATTAGTACCATCAAATGTTAACAAAGGAGTAAGACCATACTTATCCTCAGGAGTAAAAGGTTTCAAATTCGTTGTTAAACTCCAAGCCTGTTGAGGACAATGCCAACTACCCCCTTCATTAATCTGAACAACCCTGTGAGTACCACTCAAACTGGAAGGACTACCTCCTTGTACAATCCTACAAGGAATACCCTTTTCCCTCAAACAATAAAACAACCAATTACTACAATCATAACAATCAAAAACTCTTCCACCACCCTGATAATACTCCCAAGCCTTTTCAGGACTCAACCCAGTACCAGCACCACCATAAGTGAAAGTAGCCGCAATAGAATATATCTCATCAAGTGTTTGCATATTGACACTACCACTTGAAACTGTTCCACCACCACCACTCAAAGCAATCTCATCATTAATCGCTTGTACAAGTGCCTTCTGAGCATCCTTCTGCATCTTCGAATAAATAGCCAAACTGGGTGGAATAGGATTTAAAGTAATAGTAGTACTCCAACCATCCATTCCTCCTTTTTCCTCTACTTTCTCAACAAAGAATCTCCCTTTTTCAAATCCAGCGAAACGGGCAAACTTGGTATAAGCTATTGCTTTAATTATTTCAGGATAGTTCGTTTCATAGAACTCATCAGCAACTTCAATAAAGAAAAACTGATTGGTATGCAACTCTTCCAAAATACGAGGAATTGTCAATTTCAGTTGAAATGTTTTCCGAAGTTGTTCAGACATAACAATCTCTGATAATTTCTTGTTATCTTCGGGATTATTCTGTGCAACGTCCTCAGCAGTATTTTCTTCAGTTTCTTCTCCTTCTTCACCCTCACCAGAAGCTTCTGCCCCTTCACTCAATGTAGTGTCCCAATTTTCATCAGAAGTAGCAGTATTATTTTCAGGCATCTATTTCTCCATTAGATTATAGTTATTTGTTCTCCTTTTTGTTTAACATATTCCCATGGACATGTATCATAGAATGAACCATTTACTGTTGAAAACATCATACACATGTTGCCAGTCCCATCACCACCAAAAGAACGTAGACAAATCAAATTCTCATTTCCTTCATTTAAAATATAAGCCTCTTTTAACATAGAATCTAATTTATCATAATATTCAGAAGATATATGTAGTTTTATTTGTGTTTTTAATATTTCAATAGTTGAAGGTTTTACTTTCATAACAATCACACCATAAATTAAATTATTTATCCATTATTTCTTTCCACGAGCATTCCAACCAGCAGTATTTCTCAGATGACCATCCCATGTATTATTATTAGGAGTGCATAAATCAACACTCTCCCATTTACCATTAATCTTAACATAATTCCAATAGTGACTACTTCCATGAAAAATAGCACAAGGAACACCCTTAACATCACATATACACTTAACCAACCTTGAATGATCAGCACAATTAGCATAAATTTTCGGCCAACTTTCAGCCAGTTTCTGAGGACAAACAAGATTGTTCATATGATCATGATAACTGTATTCAATACTTTTTATCGCATCCTCACAACTAAGACTAGACACTGCTTGAGCATAATTAGCACTACTATTCCCAATTACTGTTTGAGCACATTTTTCAAATGATTCATCTCCAAAGGTAGTTGTTGAAATTTCTAAGGTTTCCGTACAATCATCACCAGTAGCATTTACATTTCCTGTTCCACCACCACCAGCAAGTGAAAGTTCCCAGTTAATTGCTTGTACAAGGGCTTTCTGAGCATCCTTCTTCATCTTACTGTAGATAGCTAATGATGGTGGTATTGGATTAAGTGTTATGGTGGTACTCCAACCATCCATACCACCCTTTTCCTCAACTTTTTCCACAAAGAATCTTCCTTTTTCAAATCCGGCAAAACGGGCAAATTTCTTATTAGCAATAGCCTTAATTATTTCGGGATAGTTAGTTTCATAGAACTCATCAGCAACTTCAATAAAAAAGAATTGATTAGTATTTAAACCTTTCAATATACGTGGAATCATTAATTTAAGGTTATATGTTTTCCTTAACTGTTCCGACATAACCAATTCAGATAACTTCTTATTATCCTCCGGATTATTCTGTGCTACATCTTCTGCCGTGTTGGTTTCATCAGTTTCTTCTCCATCTCCTTCACCAGAAGCTTCTGCTCCCTCACTAAGAGTGGTATCCCAATTTTCATCAGAAGTAGCAGTATTATTCTCAGGCATCTATTAATTCCCCATTACTTTGAACATTTTCCCAATCAATCACATCACCAGCAAAAGCACCATTAATAGCATAAAATTGCATAGTGGCAACAGCATCAGGTAACGGTTTAATAACAATCATTTTAGTACCCTTACGATTATACAAGTATACCTCTTCCAACATATAATCAATATACTTCCAATCCTGTTTAAGTAAATGTAACTTTATGTTTGTTACCAAAGCATCTCTTAACTTTTTATCCATAACCAACAACTCTTCACATCACAAAAAAAAGATAAAATATTTAATCATAGATTTTACCAATCACCAGTAATAAATCCTTCAGTCAAAGGATTGTCCCAAGTACCAATAGGATGACAATCACCCTCATCCTCATGATTAGCATGACCATAAGCAGATTTACCATAACAAGTTGTTTGACAAATATCACAAATAGTCCAACCACCATTCTCCCAAATAGCATTAAAAAAATGGCCAGGAATATGACAAGTAATACTTTGATAACCATTCACATCAAGTATACACTTCAACAACCTTGCACTATCCGCACAATTAATTCCAATAGGTCTACTACCAGTCCATAACTTTTCAGGACAACACTCTTCACCACGAGGATTATCAGGATACCGCACATAACTACACTGACTCGCAACATATTCCACCAACTGTTTACTACTACCAGCATATTGAGCAGTATCTTTAGCATATTGTCTATTACTATTTCCTCTAATTACCTTACTTTCAGGTGTACAAACTGGAGGATATTGTCTATGTTTTCCACCCCAATGATGTGTTTCATGACCATCACTAGGATTACAATCTTGACCAGAAGCATTAACAGGACTACCACCAGTTCCACCACCGCCAAGCAATCTTAATTCCATGTTGATGGCATGAACCAAAGCCTTCTGAGCATCTTTTTGCATCTTACTGTAAATAGCAAGACTCGGTGGAATAGGATTTAAGGTAATGGTGGTTGACCATCCATCCATTCCCCCTTTTTCCTCTACTTTCTCAACAAAGAATCTCCCTTTTTCAAAACCAGCGAACCTTGCAAATTTCTTATTAGCAATAGCTTTAATTATTGATGGATAATTGGTTTCATAGAACTCATCACTAACTTCTATGAAAAAGAATTGATTAGTATGTAATTTCTTAAGAATGCGAGGAATAGTAAGTTTCAACTCAAAAGTCTTTCTAAGTTGTTCCGACATAACAATTTCGGACAACTTCTTATTATCTTCAGGATTGTTTTGAGCAACATCTTCTGCCGTGTTTTCTTCTTCTTCTGTTTCTCCTTCACCAGAAGCTTCCTCACCAGCACTCAATGTAGTGTCCCATTCTTCATCAGGATTTGCTGCATTGTTTTCGGGCATTTGATTAACCACACTCCATTATCTTATTAAACCTATTAAATTAATGTCCCATGATACTTTTTGTTTTTCTGTACATTCTATCATATTCTGCTTTTTTAGCCTCATTATATTCTGAAGCTCTTCTTTTAGCACTTTTACCAGGAGTAACAGATGGTGCTTTAGCCGAACTTGAACTTCCACCACTACTTCTTCTACTACTACTTCCACTACTGCTTCCACTACTTCCTGATGTAGAACCAGCAGTAACACCCGTTGAAGTTCCAGCACTTGTTGTACCACTGACTGCCGTAATTTTAGTAACTTCAGTTAACTGATACGAATTTCCACTTAAACAATGTCCACAGAATTGACAGTATTCCAATTTACATTCCTTACAAACTGTTTTACCATGCCCTTCTGATTTACTTTCCAATGGACCAGTTGATGTTGTCGAACTACTACTTGATGAACTAGAAGATGCCGAACTACCACTACTATCACTACTACTTGACGATGAACTAGAATCAGATGATTCACTACCAACACCCTTACCACAACCAGGACACTTGTTCACCCAATATTTCTGATACTTTTTCATCTCAGGTTGTGTTCCACCATTAGCTTCCTTACAATGACTACAACTCGGTTCACCATTAGTAGAGATTACTTGTGATTCATTATATTGGTTACCCTCAGCATCTTGATACATTGACTGTATCTGGTCAGTCTGTGCAGCACCACCTTGTTTCTCATTAGGGTTATCTACGATTGTTCCCATACGACCAACGAATCTTTCAAGATCAACACCCAACAATTCCTTACTTGTGTATAATTCACCATTACCATTAATTGCTTGGATATTTTTAACACCAACTTGTGTTACAACATCTGTAATGTCAAATGTTCTTTCATAATCAGAGGAATAACCCATCTCAGGTGATATAACCCACCCTGTGTTTTTCCATTGTTCCATGTCCATTACATCAAAATGAGGAATTCCATTGATATCACCATAGAAATCAACATTAATTCCATAATCGAAGATGAGTGTTCTTATGAAATCTGCACCAGTTGTTTTATCATATATCCCTACAGGTTTGGCTTTAAATGTGTTTATTACTTCATAGTCATCATCATGACTTTCCGTTTCAGTCATTATCAATCCGGCCGTTTCTTGTTGTTGAACTTTGTTGTCTGAATTTTCATCACTGCTTTCAGAACTTTCCTCTGATTCCTCTTCACCTTCTTTTTTCTGACCGTAGTAACCAGTGACTTTGTCTGTATCTATTTTGGTGTCATTACGTGCATTGAAGTTTTCCACAGAATCTTCCATGTCCGCTTCAGCTTTCAACATTTCCTGTGTAAACTCATCAATAAACACATCATACTCATCCGGTTCAAGTAAATTAACTGAAGGTAATCCTACACTGGCCAGATACTCACTTATAAGATGATGTGCTGTATGACCACCATTAGCCACAACATAAACTGGAGAAGCCATAATTCTCTCCATAAAACCCTGACACTGGTACTTATAAATTTTCTTTTTGGAATCATAATCCTTTTTAATGATTATTCCACCAAAATCATTACAATCACCAGCAATGAGAACAGCAACCCTACCTTGAGTAAGGTCAATATTTTCCGTTGTTTCAAAGGTTGCTGTTCTAACACGTGGATATTCATCTTCCATAGTGAAATTTATGAAGTCAATCTGATAATATGGTGTGTATGTTTCACTATTCCAGAATTGTGGTGTTTCACCTTCATGACTGAAAATATGTCCTTCAACAACATTAACACCAGTTGCCGCACCACCACTACCATGACCACTAAGAAAACCATTAGCAAGACTTTGAGCATCAGGACCAGCAACAGCACCACCATTAGGTAACTGTGAAACTATATCAGCAGCATTCTTAAATTTCTCAGTATACGCTCTTAGAGTATTATTACTCCAATAAGTATCCCAAGCATGAAAAATGGGTGTTTTGTTAATGTTAGCCATTGTACAAGCACCGCCACCACTAGTCCACCAACCCACAACTATATTACAATTGGTAGCATTCTTGTTTGGTCCTCTCCACCCTGTCGAATCACTTTCCATATGATATTCAGCAATAGTATCAGGGTCAATACCGTTAGCCACATAAAAGAAGGTAGTATCTGAAGCACCATTAATCCCATGGTTCTCTCCATCTGGTGAAACTTCACCATTAATAACTTCATGACCCGCTTGTTGGATAATACTTGCAATTTCATTTTTAAGTGAATCAGCACCACCAGTTCGGTCGGCAGAAACAAATACTTTATGTTTTACTTCCCAACTTCCCCATGTTCCACTACTTCCATCTCCTTCACTCATCCATTACCACCAACACATTCCCATTATTTAGGTGCATTCTTCAAATCCAGTTTATCAATAGCATTCATAGCAAGTATTTGCTCACCTTTTAATTTAACAACAGAAGTATTATTATTGTTTATATCAGGGTCTTTGGAATATATTTCAGCCAAATTCCTATTAATTTCAATTGCTTCTTCAAGAGTTGTGACTTTTCCTTCTTCACCCCCAGTTCCTTCTTCTCCTTCTTCTGTTGATTCTGGAACAATTTCTCTACTAATATAAATACGAACATCAGGTGTGTCTGATGAAAATTCCCTTTCCTGTTCCTTTGGAGTCCAGTAAGGGTCCATATCATTATATTTATTTTCAACTGGTCCATCCTCGGTTTCCTCGGTTGTTACTCCACCATTTCCAGTATCATTTGTTGGGTTTTCATTTAGAGTAATTGACCAATCTTCATTTCTATCAGCTGTATTATTTTCTGCCATCCCATATCACCTTCAAAATAAATAATAACATCAAAAAAAAAGATAAAACAAGTACTTATATTCCCTGTAATTTCTTTACAAATTCTTTCTTTGTTGTTTCATCAAATGCTCCAGTAATCTCAATACCTCTACTTTTCTGAAAATTTTTCAATGCTTGAGTTGTATGATAACAAAATTTTCCATTAATCTGTATTCTACCAACACCCCGGACATAACTAGGAAAATAACCCCACTGTTGCAAATATCTTTGAACAATAGCAACTTCATCATTACTTGTAGCATTACACTCCTCACTCGGAGTATCAGAATCACAATTACAAGATTGAGCATGCTTATCCAACTTTTCAACTTCACTGACTTGAGCAGTAAGATAAGCAGTACTCTTAGGAGTAATAGTTAAGTTAGTATGATAAGTCTGTTCAATTTCACCAGGGCGTTCATACTGAATAAGTGTTAACTTTGTAACAACAAAATCAGCATCAGGATTTCTCTGACTAATATCCTTAATCACATAATCTCCAGGTTCAAAAGCATGAAGATTTGTTTCAATATGACAAACCGTGAAAGTTTCAGCCCAATACTTCAACACAGCATGAGGTGTTTTACCCACACTATAAAAATCAGATATACCACCATTAGCCGGTTGAACCGGATCACCACGATACAGTTCATAAGTTCTTGAATAAACTTCAATATCCAAGGTTGTTCCACTAAAGTTAGTCCATTGAATATCCGTGTAACCCCAACTCTTACCTGCAACAAACATCTTATTCTCAACAAGATTTATCTCAGGTTTACTCTCCGCATTAGTTCCTATCTGAAAATTATGTCCATTAATATAAAAGCACGGTTTATGCTCATCAATAGCATAACTTTGATAAGAAGTATTATCAAGAGCATATTTATTATAGTCTGGTCCATATATTGCCATCAGTTATCACCAGCCTCTATAAAAAAGAAATATTTGAAAAAAGAGAGGATTCAATTTACAAATCATCAGAATCCTCCCTGATTATTATCAACTGTCCTACCAGCCCTTTGAGCATCCCAGAATAAATGTTGATTAATATAATTCATAATCATCCTACCAAGATCTTCCTCATCAGTAACTCCACTAATATCCATGTTATTGTTTATCACCATTGGACTTGTATTGTTGGTGTTATTTACTGTATTAGGATTCTGTAAATTACCTTGCATACTGGTATTGACATTATTCAAAGAATAACCCACTTGAGTATTGGCACCATAATTAGGGTCTAAAGCATTAGTGGTATTTGTTCCACTGAATGAAGGTGAAGTTGATGAATTAAGTGTATCATTCAATGCATTTGTTGAATTTATACTTTCCGTTGTAGCCGTAGTGTTTTCACTAGTTTCCTTAGCAACACTTCCAGTTTCATTAGCACCACCGTCAGTTTCAATAGGGTCACCCGGAATAAGCCAACCAATAACAGGAATATTTTGAATACCATTATATATTTCAACAATCTTCTGCCATAACCATTCCAGACCGTCAGCAAGAGCATCCAATCCTATACTTCTAAGACCATTAGTAAGCCATTGACCAAAACCTGTGGCAGCATTAATAATATCATTCCAATGATTCTGAATAATTCTTAAAGGCATAATCATCTCAATAATCCATTCAGGAACACCCATAGAATGTAAGAAATCACCAATCATTGAGGTTAAATCCCAAGCCAACCACAATGCATCTATAATCTGACCAATAATAGGAATTGCTCCAACAAGTCCTCTTGAAAAGATTTTACCACCAATCTTAGATAGTATCTTGGAAATAACACTTCCACCACCCTTATCTAAACCAAATTTAGCAAGGATTTTTCCAAATAATCCACCCTCACCAGTAAGATGAAGATGTTTTCCAATAGATGATAATCCATTTTTAATGCTTGAAACAAAATTCTTAAACCCTTCACCTTTAAAGAAATTAGTAAGATGAGGTAATTTCTTTTCAATCCAACCAGTAAGTGATTTAACTTTTTCCAAATCTTTAACATAATTGGTTAAACCACCCTTGGCTTCAATATCTCTTCCAAGACTTACCAGTCCAGTACCAATACTTTCAGAATTAATTCCACGTATTCTGTTAAACACCCCTTTCCTTCTACTGCCCTCAGGGAATAATCGTTTACCAATACCACTATCTAAAAATCTGTTAGCACGACTTTTACCATGTTTTTTAGTGTTTTTCTTGGTTTCTTCTGCTAAATCATGAAGCTCATCAGCAACATCATCCATCGACTTATTAGGGTCAATCTTTGTTTTTTTATCAGGGTCAACACCACCAGGATGTTTATTTTTAGTTTTAGTTCCTGGTTTTTTCTTGCCGGAAGGAATGTCATCTGAGCCACCATGGTTTCTATGTTTCTCCCATCTATCCTTTGCTTCAGGATATAAGTCAGGTAACTCTTTCTCTAAGTACTCATCAATGGCACCACGAACACCACCATTACGAGCAATACTGTTCAAAATATTTAAAGCTTTATCAACAGCTATTGCCGCAAGAATAGCCATAGTTATCCATTTAATTGCGTCTAATACTGTCAGTATAGGATCAACAATCCTACCTAATGCACTATCTCCAGGTTTTCTGTCATCTGTATTATCTGAATCAAATACACTATTAGACTTAGCATATTCAGTATCATCCCAATCTTTACCAGCATGTGCTACTTTATTATGTGCTTTTATATCTCCAACGGCACTGTCAAATTTACGAAGATTTTCCGGATCCTTAAGCGATTCCGCTATTTTCTTCTTATCATCTTCAGTAAAAGTAACTCCTTCCTCTTTAAGTTCTGGTAAAACTTTCTCAAGATAACTATACTGTTCAGTTATATCATCATTAGGATTCCTATCCGCAGCAGGAGTAAGTAAACGTTCAGCCAAAGTAGTACCTTTAGAATCAGTGTACCCTTCGCCATATAATCCCATCTCTTTTAATTTTTCTTCATTAACATAAGATGGGTCATACATTCTTAGTTGGTCTGATGTGTTAACAAGTTTCTGATACTTATCACGACTTGCCGTGTGAGGACCACCATTCTTTTCTTCCTCTTCTTTGATACTTTTCCATGTATCATCAAATTGTTTTCTTAATGGTTCAGCTTTCTTTTCTCTTTCAACATCACGGCCAGTAATGGCTTGTATAACATCATAGAGCACATCAATTAAATCATTAACCACATTTATAGCACGGCCAACACCAGTTTCAAGGCCAGACTTACCTCCTTCACCAGAACCACTGATAAATCCGAGAATATCTCCTACAAGATAGAATATGGAATCCATTAATTTACCAAATTTCTCTTGTAACAATCCAATCTTTTCACGGACTGATTCAAAGTTAGCATAAGCATACATTAATGTTCCACCAATTATTCCGAGAACACCCATCAATGCATAAAAGGCTATGGTGACAGGGTTAAGGGCACTTACAACACCACCAAGAACACTGCCCAAACTTTTGAAAGAATTGATGAAACCACCCTTACCAGTCATGGATTTCAAACCAGATTTTGCTCCCTTAAATCTTCCAACAGTATTTTTCTTTATAACATTCCATCGTGAATCCTCAGAGTATTTGTCCATCTCAGTTTTCATTGCTTTAGAGAAAGCAGTTGTCTGTGGTTTGAAACTACCTTTAGCACCCCTTTTGAGTTTCTGCCAACTGGAAAGTTCACTTATTTCATTCTTTTTACCATGTTCCCAATCTTTTAATAGTTCCGCTTCAATGTATTGACCGGCACCCATCCGGTCCATCTTGAAGTGTTCACCTCTTTCTTTGGCTCTTTTCTTCCATTCGTTAACTGTTTTTTCATCAGCAGATTGGCGTTGGGCTTGCATTATTATTTCGTGGCGTGTTTTCTCATCCATACCACCCTCAAGGTCATAGATTAATGAGTCAAGGTTTCGTCCAGCTTTAGTTCTTCGTTTCTGACTCCAAGTCATATCACTACGGTCTATGTCAAAATCATTGTAGTCATGAACACCACGTTTACTTTGAATCTGTGATAATCGAGCATCCATTACTTCTGTTGGATGTAATCTTTCATATTCCTCACGAGCAAGTATTCCTTTAGCACCAAGTTCTCTGAATTCAGAAGCTTTACTTGCATTACCTAATGCCACTATTCGTTCAGTAAGGTTTCCCACACCAGTAACAGCTGTTTTCATGGCACCCGTTACTTTGTCAAAGGTTTGATGAACAGCATTCAATGTTTCCTGAAATGGACCAATAGCCGATACAAGTCCAGTAATACCAATTAATGCCTTTGTGAATGTACCTTTAGGAATGTTGAAACCGAATAAGTTTAAATCTTTAGTGTCAAATCGTAGGAAAAGGTTGGATAAGAAATCAACTGGTCCCATCATAAGTTGACCGATTTCCCTACCAGCACGGTGGAATCTCTTCCTAACCTGAGTTAAACCACCCTCAGTAGTATCCATCAACTCATTCGGAGCATCAGCACCAATAATTTTACCAACAGCTGCCAAGTATCCTTCAACATCTTTATGATCTTTGTCTTTCTTAGGGTCATACCCCGCTCTTTTAAGTGATTCCTCACTGATACCATATTGATCTACAGCAGCATATTGACCACCAAATGCTTTAGCAAGGTCGAACATTGCACTTGTACCAAGTTGTTCACTACCTGTCTGCAAAGCCACGTTTTCTCCAAATGCTGCGATAATGTCTACACCACTGCCACTACCATATTCGAGGTCTTCCTCATTACCAAACACGTTGGTCATTAACTGTTCATTAGTAGCACCAGTAGCTTGTTTAAACGCATACAATTGAGCAATAAGGTCAGGGTTCCTGACAGTTCTTCTTTGAGCAACAGCGTGGGTAATAGTATCCGTTCCACCTTCATAGGATTTACCAGCAAGATAATATCCAGTTCCCTTTGCTATGTCGTCCCTATCCATTTTTTTGGAGAGAATCATGTTGGTTTGTTCTGTGGAAGCATTACCCCACGTAAGACTTCTAAATCCATTCAATCCAAGCATGGAAAGTATACGACTACCACCAACAGCACCCATATTCAAATGACCCAATTGATCATAACTTCCATAGTATGCTCCCATATCAATTTGTGGTGCTTTTAGATTGTTAAGGTTTTTCTGTATGTTCCCTACTTGGTTAGCTGCATCATTAAAGTCATTAGCAATTTTTCTTCCTACATCACTTCCACCACTACTTCCAAGTGTTGATAAGGCATCCCTTGTTTTGCTAATTTCATTGTTAACACTTTGAAATCCTCTGACTATTCCAGAACTCATATCTATGGTATTCATAGTGTTGAGTGTTCCTATTTCTCGGATGGTTGATCCTACAGCTTCACGAATTTCTTTGAATCCTCGTTCAGCATTATGTGTGTCTACTTGGATTTTAAGGTCTTGTTCTTGTATTATACCTTCACTGAGTGTTCTTATGTTTTTCAGTTCTCGGTCCCAGTTTCCGCCAACATTTACTCTTGCTTCAACTGTTTTGGAGATGCTACTTAAGTGTCCTTCTATGTTGTTGAGTACTTTTTCAAAGTTACCATCTACATGGACACCAACTCCTATATCCAGTGTGTTGATGCTTTCTGCCTTGTCTTCTATTTGTTTTAGGCTATCTTGTAATGGTTTAAGTCCACTAGCATCTCCATCTAGTGAAACATTTATTACATAATCCTTTCTTGCACCCATTTTGGTTTAATTCTCCACACTTTTAACTTTTTTATTCTGTTTTTCAGTTTTTTCCCATATTCTACTTCAGAGTTTATGTTTTTTCCTTGTTTTCTTCTAGTTTGTGTTTAAATTATATTGTTTTAACATATCATTTCTTGATGGGTAATACTTGTTATCTCCATTTTCACTGTAAACAAGTAATCCATCCACTTCAACTCCTTGGTATCGTCTTTCAGCAATCAAATTATTTGATTGACCTTCAACACAGCTCAATCGTATAACCACATGTTCATTAAGTGTCATTTCATCTTGATTTACAAATGGGTAAACTTCTTTATTGTATGCCCATTTGAATCTGCCAAGTGATGAAGTCCATATCTTATAATCATGTGCAAGGGTTGTAGGTAAGTTTTGTATTACAACCCCAGTGTCCTCATTATAACATTCCACTCTCAGATAATCTAATCCTCTGTAGAAACATTGGAATTTAAAATACTTTGTTTTGCATTCACTCAAATCAACATGAAACTCAATATATGAACCAATCTCATTAAGAATACATCCTTTTCCCTGTGACGTATATCCTTCATCATATAATTGTATGTTTCCTTTCCCATTTTCTGAAGTATATCCTTCACCACCAAATCGAAAATCTCCATTATCTAACCAGTTATAACAATGCTTAGTAATGTCTTTAACAACATACTCATCAGGAGGATTCAACCTATACTCACAATCACAAAAAGGTTGTTCAATATTTCCATCATGAAAATGAATAACACCACTACTACCAACTACTGGAAAGCCATGAGCTGGCACATTGCCAAAAGTATGAACACCACCCTTCATTCTAACTTTAACATCACAATATTTCATGTCATCAGTATAATCCACTATTGTTCCTATGAGACTATGGGTACTATTTAGTTCGGAAGATGTTATGGCTTTTATATTGCGTTTAAATGCTTCAAATTCATCAGACATATATATACTCTAACACACCTCACCAGATTTTATGTAATAAAAAGTTATATAAAAAAAATAGAAGGGCAATGTTCCGCTCGCATAGATTAATTTTAACCACAAAAAAGAAGTATATCATTTTTTTTTATGGTACTATTGGGAAAACATTGCCCTTACTCATTTTACTTTTATATGATATAATATGGTTAAAAATATATATCAGACACAATTCCTGTATCATAGTTAATTCAGGATAATTATAAAACACGGCTTGGGGGTCATATCCACTGGACCAGTAAACCCATGTGATGTGACTTAAGTCACCATTAGGTTTCATCCTCAATTTTTTGTAGAAAGTTATCTATAACTTTTTTACGGATGTTGGACTCGAGGTTGGATGGGTTTTCACCACTCGCAATACCTATTGCCTCACTAATATCTCTTATACGAGCATAACCCAGTTGATCCAACACTTCCCTTTCAAATGGAACACCATTCTCATCAGTACATGCTTTCAATACTGCGAGGAAATCCATGTCATCATCGGTGTTCTGTGCTTGTATTCTACAGGCTTGAATTTCATTACGGCTTAAAGCACGGACAAACACTTTGACTTCATAACCATTTATGTCTAATGGTACTGGAATTCTTGCTTTAGTTCCAAGTCTTAGGAATTCTTCGGTTTTCATGAATTCTCGTAATCCTATCATTTTCTTTAAACGAGCATTCTCATCTTGTACCTCTTCCTCTTCCTCTTTTTCTTTCTCTTCTGCTTTTTCTATTTCATGAGGTTGTTTTATTTCTTCAGCTTTTTTGATAAGTTCATCCACATCCTCGGATGTTACTTTTCTATCATCTATTCCATTTGGAAATGGTTTCTGAGCATCTTCTTTTGGTTTGTTTTTATTTTCGTGTTCTTCTATTTCTGCCATTTTCTTAGCATATTCTACTTCATTCATTGTATGTCACCACACCATCTTAATGTATTATCATTTTTTTTGCAACTCAAGTAAAACTATGATCTTTAAAAATAAATGTACAAAATTATAATTTTTTTTTATTATTTTATCAAAAAAAAAGGGAAACATTAGGTGGTAATCATAAAAAAAATGGTTGGAATAGTAAAACATTATGTAATGAATTTTTCATCCAACCATCACCCCACATATTCCCTTTATGTAATATAAAAAGAGAGAAAGATGTCCATCATGTTTTAATTATCCTTTTTTTATTATAGTCTAACCATTAACTATATCATATTATTTATCATTCTATGTTGAAGCTCTGAATTCTCTGTCAAAGCTTTCACCTTGCAGAGTTAATTCAATTTCAAGGAACTCATCAGCATTATTACTCCATTGTTCACTATCAGGACGACAATCATAAGCATTTATTACCAAAGTACCCCCAGGTTCTTTAGTAATCATGGTCACAGTACCACCCTGTTCAGCAAGAGTGTCAATAGCATCAATAAACTGATTTTCCTTAACAGATTCAAACTTAGTAAGTTTTGTAATACTAATTTCACAACCAGGATATTTACTGTTATGAGTCATTCTACCACTATGTGTAGGTTCTTGTTCATTCCCATAATCTATGTCAAAACTAATTTCCTTAGCCCATCCTACCGGTTGTTTATTAATAAAAATGTCTGTTTGGTATAATGTTTTTGTTGTTTCTGCCATTATTACCTCAATTTTATTATATTGTTATTTTTTCATCCTCTATTCTATTTCATAAGTAACAGTTCCAGTATCTACAAGTTCACTATCCTCATCAGTAACTGTTGAAGATAATGTGATTGTATCTCCAAGTTCTGCTTTAATACTATCTACAATTACAACAGTACCTTTTCGTATTGTAAGCACACCAGCCGTAACAGTACTACTGGATTCATAATTATTGTTTTCAATATAAACAGCATTGAAATTAATAGTACCACTAGCATTTGAAGGAACGTTATAACTAATACTTGCTTCACCATTCAATCCAACATTAGCACTAACTCCTTCACCCTCTCCTACAATTATACTAACAGTTCCTTCAGGTACAGATGTTGAATTAATATCAGTAATCCGTACAGTAAGTGTTACCGTTGCACCCTTGTTAGCAGAAATGTTTACTGGAGTTATTGAAGTTGGTGTTCTAATTGTTAATGTGGCAGTTCCATCAGCTGGATCATATGTACTATTCTGAAGATATGAAACCTTGATAGTATGACCACCCAACACAGCATTATTAGCAACGGTATAAGTGAAAGACACACTACCATTACTAACATTTACAGGAGAACCACTTGCAGTATTATCAATATACAACTGAGCTTGACCAGAAATCACAGGATCACCACCACTATCAGTGATTTCCGCAGTAATAGTTGCTTGACTACCACGATTAGCAGAAATACTTTGAATACTTACATTCGTACCCTCACGGATATTCAAAGTACCATTTGCTGATTGGGAAGCACCATAAATGTTTGTTTCAATGAAAATAGCCTTTATGGCAGTTCCATCAGTAGCATTAGATGGAATTTCATATTGAAGTGTGGCAACACCATTACTAACATTCACGGGAGTTCCAATGTTTACACCACCCATCTGAAATTGCACTGTACCCTCATTCACATTCTGAGTAGTATTATATTTCACATTAGCAGTGAAAGTAGCAGTTTCACCAATACTGGCCAGAACATCAGAAATAGTAGTTACTGTTGGTATCCTTATTTCAGCTGTATTGTATCCACTACTACTCATGTAATTATCGTTTTCAAGATAATTTGCATAAATAGTATGAACACCGGGACTTGTATCTCCAGGAATTACATATGTGGTTTCCGCTTGACCTTCAGATACTGTTGAATTTCCAATCGTTGTTCTTGTCATAACTAAAAAATATATGTTAATCAATTAATTATTTATGGTAAAAGTTATGAAGAGGGACATAATTATAAGGTGAAATATAATTAATTATGCCACCATCATAACAAATCATAAATAATTAAATACTATATGTATATCCATTACTTGATTTCACATAAGCACCAGAATTAGTTCTTATATAACTACCCCAAGCACCAGTTTCATCAAGAGTCATACCCACACCAATATTAATCAGTGTTACAACACCACTCAACATGATAGAGATAGGTATGTAAATATGATAATGATTAATGATTTCAACATCACCCACAGTCACACCACGGATAATATCACATTCACTCATAACTTCCTTAGCTACAGAATCAAGCATTGCACGATAAGCCTCAGTATTAGAAACATAATTATTTATACCAAGACCAGACTCAAACTGTAAACGTTTAAGAAGATAAGTAACACTACGAACATGATTAGTATGCCAACCACTAGGCATAATACTATTATTCACATAGAATGTCTTATCCAACCGACTCTTAGGTCTTATAACTTGAATACCGGCCAAGTTCAACATATTACCAGCATCATACTCACCAAGGAATGGTTCTTCATCCACAGCAAGTAAACCAGGAATAGTCTGATAAGTTAAATCCTGTTCCAATGGAATACTACAAATCCAACCCGTTATATGAGCTGCAAGTTCCATAGCATCAACTTCTTCACCATCACTTGAACCATTACCAATAATACCCCCTTGATAGAATAATCCACAAGTGGTTAATTCATTGGATTTGCGTTTAAACAAGTTAGCTATGTCAACAGCACCCCATGTTGTAATATCAGCATAAGGATTGGATTCCGTAGGTGTGTATCTTGCTTTTTTAGTAGCGTTGGTTTCATCTTCATAGTTGTATCGTTCACTGTTTACTCTGATGATTTCACTACCAATCCCTTGCAGTGTATAATTATTTTCACTACCTTCAGGTTTTCCTCTTGTTTTAACAGCACCAACATAATTCACTGGACGATGGTTGGTGAATTCATTGTCAACAAAGTCGATAATATAATCATATACATCACCAATATTTCTGATATATTTGCCTTTGTCAGTTATACCATAAACAGTGACACCATTACTGTCTTTCAACTCACCATATTCTTTTAAAGTACCATAGAAATTATTATAATACAACTTATCAGCATGAGTTGTATACCATTGTGGTGAAGAGGCATTTGAGGAACCATCATTGAAGAAATACCCATAAGCTAATTTTTCACCATACGCAAGGTTCTGATCACCAGTACTACCATATTCTCCAAGTTCCTGTAATTTTCCATCAACCTTATCATAAACTATGTTACCATTCTCTTCTTTTGTTTTATAAGGACATTTTAATGCACCATCTACGAATACAGGAGTGTTGTCTTTTATCTTAACAACAATTCTAAACGGTTTAATATATTGTTTAGCAACCTTTTTAGATACGTTTTCGTTCGTAACTGGGTCTTTGACCGTTACGGTTTGCATAGAAGACCCGAATAAAGTGTCAATATACCATTGAGCCATATCTGTGTTAAGGAGAACAGGTGTTTTATTTTTGGTTGGAACTATGTATGAAGTAGCTGGTTGTTTTTCCTGTGTTTTGTCTCTTACTACGTTGTCCAATATATCTTGTCTTTTGTAGAAAGCAGGTGATACTTGCCAGTTTAAACCATCCCTATCAAAATACACTCTTTGTACTTTTTCACCAGGCATTAATCCGGTAAAAGGTGATGTTTTTGTTTCTTCTGTGATGAATTGCCATTTTTTAGAACCATGACCATCATCAGCCCATACAAATTTTTCATTTTCATCAATTATTTGGGATTTTCTAGGGGTGCTTGTGTTGGCATATTTGTCATTTTCATCGACTACTTCAGTCGCAGGAGTCCATGCTAATTCTTCAACACCATCTTCCCTAAACCTTGTAAGAAATGGGCATTTGAGATGTTCGGTATATTGAAGATTTCCATTTTCATCTGTTACTTGATTTCCATTTGCATCCACTACTGGTTCTTTAACTGTTACAGGAACTCCATATTCGTTTACAACAACATAATGCTGTTCATAATTCAAAGCATCGGCTTCTTTAGCATCTAATTTCCCATAATATAATGCAGGATATTCAATTCTTTCTTTTAACGGATTATCAAAAATTTCCCACAAATCATTGGCTATGAATAACAAATCCATATCTTCGTCGGCAATACTGAATAATGCTTTTTTGAGTTTTTCGAATGATAAACTCACATCTTGTTTTAAAGCATCACCATCCGGAATATATTTGTTGGTTTGGGTATTTATTCCAAGTGAACCAGTTAATGTTTTCTTTTCAGTATCATAACCTTGTTCAATTTCATCATATGTATCTTTGTATAATGGTGAAACATCTTCAAAATAGTTTGGTTTCAGTTTACAAATGTTAACACAAGTTACTGAACTAGCTCCTCTATAACCGTTGATACCTTCCATAAATATACGTCTAGCTGCACGTACACCAGAGTACCAGTTAACAGCAGTACTGTTAAGTTTTACTCCATAATGGTTACATAGTTTGGCAAAACTTTCGGCAGCAAATGTTCTTTGTTTCCCACTCGGGAATGCACCGATAAGAGCTACACGACCAGCTGAACCAATTGTTCCATTGTTATGGATGGTTTCGTTTTTGAGTTCTACTCGTGTTCTAATATCTACATTTACCATTTTTTATCTTATTCAACCTCTCACAAATTTTCTTTCGTCTATCTGCTCTTCTTCTAACTCTTCCCTTGAATGAAGTTGTATCATGTCATTTCTTCTATTAATATGTGGATATATTTTATGCCATTCTTTATCAGTATTTTCTATACCAATTTGAACACATAAATCCACCCTTAAATCTTCACTACACAGTTGAGGATAAGCAACCTTTTCCTTGATTTCATAACATAACAATTCTAAACGGTACTCCCGTAGTTTGCCTGGTTTCTCATATTTTGGTACAATCTCTCTTATTTCTGTCCATTTGCTTAGGTTGTCCATTTCAATATGTTGGTCAATACATACTACAGCAGTTTTAAGTAATTGTTGTGCCTGAATATAGTTGTGGTTGCTTGTTCTGATGATTATTTCCACAAAACAGTGATAACCATCTCCCTCGAATGTAGTGGGTTTTCCATCATTAACAGTTCTGTCTCGAACAACATAGATACGGTTCATTTCTTCCATGTCCTCATTTAAGTATGAATCATCCATGAATTGAATGTTGAAAAGATTTAGGATTTCATCACCCTGTGCTTGTTTTTCAAGTAAAAGGTTCATTATTTGAACATCACTTTCAAGCCATTCATATCCTTTCTTTTTTTCTTCCATGATTATCTTTGCATTACCTTTTCCATTTTCTTTTGAGATTATTTTGGACACATATATTTCAAGTGTATTTTATTATAAAATATAAAAAAAAGGGGTGAATATGTTTTCAATCAAATATCTTATTCAGATGACCATCCACTATCCCATCAATCTTTTCCAAAACCATACCCGCCGAAACTTCTGTCCACGGTCTTGGACCAATATCACTATGTCCTCTAATTGTTATCCCATTAATATTGAAAATTGTTTGGTTCTTATATCCTATATCATGCACAGTTTCAGCATAAAATAAATCGGTTCCGATATGACTTGTTAAACCATTACCAGTAATACGGACACTATCCCTTAATCTTCCCGTATCTACAGCATCCAAATCTGTTATTGCTCTTCTTTGATATGTTTGACTCATCAAGGCAATGTCATAGGAAATTCTTGAACCAGCAAATTTCAGTTTCCTATTTAATCTATCCACTTCCTCATTGACGTAGGGATTCAGGAATGCAAGTTTTCCTCCGATCTTTGGGAATTTAAAAGATTCATCAATATTTACTGTTATAGTATGTCCATACCAACCAGACATAAATACACCTTTACTTATTATATTCTTCCTAAATACTCCTTCAACTGTTTGTGTGTTCTATAAATCAAGAAAACATCCAATATTAAAATGATTATATCCGCCACCATAAGCAGCCCATAATCATCAGATAAAATGTGTCTGACCAAAAACACAATCATCAGTATGGCAAGTATGGTGATAGCCACAAATCCATAGGTAATATTTAATACATTATCTCTCTGTTGTTTTTTCATCGTTAGTTCTTATTTTATTAAATTTATTACATTTACTAAAATGTTTCTTTTTTTTATAGTTTACTGTTGGTTCTCACACTTAGTATAGTGGAAATCACAAGATAAAACAGTATAACAAAACACCACCATACAAATCCAGTTAATCCTAAATAATTAGCCAAGGTTACTCCAACAACCACTGTAATAATCAAAGGAATAAGTAAAATAATCAATACCAGTATGAACAAACCAATAAATCCCAATCCTAATATATATTCTTCAAACATAAATCCTCATCCTTAACTAAAATTGTGATAAGTGAGCATTCCTTATACTCTGCAATGTTCCATCAGAAACTGACACATCACACATATACTCAATATCCTTAATATGAATAACACCAGTAATAGCCAAAAACAAATAATCATTAAAATAAGTGTTATTCTCATCCAATGTAGGAATGGTATATGTTCCAATACTTGTTCCATCCTGTAAAGTATCCAACAGATGGTCATTTAATCTGAACTCAATGATGTGCCATGTATTATTACTCATTCTTGTTCCACCATGTCGGTTCTGACTGTTTTTTGGTCCATTAGTCCAGTTTCTACTACTTCCAAGACCATACCACCAACTTTTTACATTTGTCATATGGTCATTGTTGTATTTTTTCATAGTACCCAGTATGATTGCATTGTTGGAAGCATTACTGTAAATCTTAAATTTGAACAAACCTTCACTTCCAATTACCAATGGATATTTCCAATAAACTCTCTGATAATCTGTGGAGGGTGATTTTACAGCAGTTGAACCACCAACAGTAGCCAATGTTGCAGAATTACCAGAATCAGTAACATTCCAATTACTTAAAGAATTACATAAATCATAAATCATTCCCTGATACGGCAGTACCTGAATACTCTTGGATGATGCCGAAATTATGTTTGTTCCACCATATTCCACACTCAAATTATTGTTGTAATCATTGAGATTTTCAAGTGTGTAGTTGAATGTGAAAGCACCATTGGAATCTGTTGTAACCGTCATTAAAACATTGTTGTTTGAATCACTTACTGTGATGTTTGCTCCAGAAATACCTGTTCCATTTGTTGTTAATGTTCCATTGATTGTTTTCTGTTCTCCGGAGATGGTTTCTATGGAGTTTACATTGGTGGTAATTGTTGATGGTTTTTTGTTCACAGTAACTGTTAATGTGTTGCTTCGGCTTGTGTTGTATGTTGTTCCACTGTCTGTGAATATGGCGTATATGTTGTGTGTTCCTGTGGTTGATGGTGTGAATGTTATTTGTGTACTATTACCTGTGATTGCATAGTTTTGTTGTACAATGTCTGTTCCATCGTATACTGTTATGTATCCATTGGTTAAGGTTGTGTTGTTGTTGTTTTCTTTTACAACTATTGATAAAGTCAAGTTTTCTCCTATTGTAACACTTGAACTACCACTTATTGTTGTAGTGGTTGGATACTTGAGTATTTCCAATTCACCAATATCCACTGAACCCTCATAACCATCATTCTCCAAATACCTTGCAGTAATCTGATAAGTCTGACCAGCAACAAAATCATTACTTGAATGACCATTCCTAAAAATAAGGGTTGATTGAGTAATAGTTTCCTCAGAATAATTCCACTCATACTCATGGTCATTCAAAGTAACATAAGGATAGGAATAATCGGGATACTCCATACCAGCTACATAAGTAACAAGAACAGTATTTGTACCACTAACAAATTCCAAATCATCATGTGGAACATAACTAATCCCATTCTCCGGGTCAATCGTATACCCTTCATGTGTTATATCATCAAATAATGTCTGAATATTGTTTGTTGGATATACATAAAGTAAAAGGTCATCACCATCACTCCAACCCCAATCTCCTTCAACATCAATATCTTCAATAGTGAATGATAAATCAAAAGCCCAACATTCCACCAAACCATTAGAATAAAAAGCAGTATATACAGAATATGGCTTTAAAACATCATATCCTGTGGTACTTATCCCGTTTTTAACAGTAGTAGTGGCAGTTGCAATTATATCATTAGTAACTTCAACACTTCGAGTAACATCATAATTTGTACCACCTCTTCTGAAAGTAACTGTTACATTGTATGTACCAGTTTGAGAATAAGTGGATTCCCACATAACACAATTGGGTTTTGTATGATTAGTACTTTTAACAAGGTCATCCCATTGACCAATAACTCCATTAGGAACAGAGGTGGTGTTGGCAATTGCAACATCACCATTCTGGGAAATGGCATAAGCAGAAGTATCTGTGACTTCTGTGAAAGAACAACTCAAATAGATAATAGGTCTTGTGCCAGACCCAATCCATTCTACACCCTCAGTATTATAAAAATAACATATACAAGATTCACCAACAACAACACTTTCAGGAACAACCAACGAATCTGTTAAATAGGAAATATATTCATCAATATTACTTACTTGTACTGTCATTATACATCATCAGAGTTGGTTTCCATTCCAAATTCCACTTCTCCTTCATCCACATCATCACCCCGTTCATCAGTCACAAAAGCTCTTAAAGTTACAGTATCACCTTGATTACCTTCAAAGTCATCGAGTTCTACTGTTGTTCGAAATTTTATAACAATACTGGATTGTATTGTACATGACTGATAATTGAAGTTCTCTTGGTATGAAAGAGTAAACGGAATTTCATCACCACCCTGCATACCCAAAGGAATATTATAACTAATTTCCCTACTCGTATTAACACCAAAATTCACAGTTTCAGTGGTACCGTTACAGGTAAATTCCACAGTACCCTCAGGAACAATGTTACCATCATCATCCAACACTCTTATAGGAATCGTAGCAATACCTTGCACAACTTCATTATTCTCCACAACCGTTGGATGAGCATAAACAATACTGTCATCTATGAATGTTCTTGAACGAATATAAACAATATTGGTAGCGTAACCACCACTATAATCATCACTACCCATATATTCCACTTTCAACTGGTGTTCACCACTGTTAATGTTTTGAGGGAATACATACTCAAACTCAACTTTCTGTGAAGTTATGGCAGAAATGGTTTTAATTTTCTGATTATCCAAATAAAAGTTTAAACTACCACTTTCAACAGTTTCACCATCAAATGTTTTAACGGTTGCAGATATGGTCTCAGTATTACCTTGATTAGTTCTTAACGATTTAATACTTAAATCCACAGTTCCTCTGATAGTCATTGTGGTTGGAGTTAAACATTCACTACCACTATACAAAGAAGTTCCTAGATAAATAGCTCGGATTAAAATAGTGGTCTGAGGTGTCCTTGGAACAGTATAATTATAACTTGCAACACCATTCACAACATCAACAGGATTACCCACATTAACATAAATATCATCTAACTCTGTTTTAATCTGAAACTGAACCTTCCCATTAGGGACCGGTTCCAACAATTTACTGTTATTGACTATGGCATTCAAAGTAACGATAACTGGATGATCATTATTCACAGTAGGATTTGTAGTAATTTCTTCCTGTTCCAACACAGTGCTTGTAGGAATTTTGATTGTGATGTTTTCCCATGATTCAGAAACCATGTATTCATCTTCGCCAAGGTATGCTATATATATTTTCTTATTTCCTGGAGAAATGTTTTCATCAATGTTCCATATATATTCAGCTCTTCCATCATGTACTTCAGCTGTTCCTATTAACTCTTTTCTCATTGCATTTTCTCCATCATTTTATTCATCTTCATACACATATAACATTACCTTACCCCTATCACAAGGTTTACCAAATCGCTTCAAATAAATGTTAAACTTAACCGAACCAAACTCTTCATCAACATCCATGCGTACATCAATGTCAAACTTGTTGGTTTTAATATTGTTTATCCAATTCTTTGCATTTTCAACAAAAGGATCTTTTCTTCTTGGACAATGATGTTTAGGTTTACGATGTGGTTTGTGATGGAAATGTTCTTTATGGTGTTCATGGAAATGTCCATGAATTAATCGCTCCTTTTCCTCATCACCATCCTCATCAGGTTCCCATGGAATTCTATCCCTTCTTGGATGAGGATGTCTTTCAGATTGCATATATTCTTCCCAGAAAAAATCATCACCACGAACAAGGAAAAACTCATCATTCCTTTTAACATAAGGACTAAGTAGTTTCCTTGCTTCTTCAATTAAATTATAATCATTTTTAATGTGATCATCACGAAAACTAGCTTTCTCTGATAGTAATCCAGCAGCCCAGTAACAAATGGCTTGATAAACAGCCGGATTATTTGGAAATTCTTTTCGTCTAATATAATTCAAGGCATGAATTTTAGCCATATCATAAACATGCAATACTTCCTTACTACTTACTTCCTTCCGTACCTCATTATCAAAACCAACTTCATCTGGGTCAAGGAACGATTCTATTTTCCGTGTTTCTTTAGGATGGTCATTTACTCTCCATCCATCTAAATGAAATAAAATATCTTTAATTATTTTATTTTCTTGTGTTGTTAATTCAGGCAATTTTACAATTCACTCCAAATAAAAAAATTGTTTGTCTGCTTTTGGAGTTATCTGTATTAACCCCTTTTCATTCTTTTTTTTCTTCAGCTTTTTTAGTAGTTTTCTTTTTTGAGGTTTTTTTACGAGTAGTTTTTTTAGGTTTTTCTACTACTACTTCTTCTTCAACCTTTTTTTCAGTTTTTTTGGTTGTTTTCTTTTTTGAGGTCTTTTTGGGTTTAGGTTTTTCTTCCACCAATTCCGGTTTAGGTAAAGGTTCTAAGTCTACTTCTATATTGATTGGTTCTGGTGAAACAATTACTTCAATTGTTTTTGTTTCATATCCTTTTTTGGATAATGTGAACTCATACTCACCTAATGCAATGTTTCTTAAATCAGTTTTTCCATTCTCATCAAGTACTCCTTCATACTTAAAATTTTCATTTTGAAGAACCCATGTGGCTCCTTTTAAATAATGTTCAGACATAATCAAATCACCAATTTAGTATTATTTACAATAAATGTTCATACTTACATTTAATAATTCAAAGGGAAGAGTATTTTTTAGGAAAAAATAAGTGATTATATACACATATTACTTCCTAAAAAAAAAGAAATGTTACTATTTTATCCTCCGTCTTGACCATTACCATTGCCCGGAGTTACGGTACCACTTGTAGTGTATGAACTTGGGTCAATATCATGTGTTGCATCATATCTTGTGTTGTGAGGTCCATTTCCAGTATCTGGTAAGTAACCTTTTTTGTTGATGTATTCATAAGTACCCTTACCATTATGATGGAAGTTACTGTAATCAGATTCAGCTTCAGCAACACTGTCTTCTTCAGCAACATCAGGGTGAGCACATACACAAAGGAATGGGTTTTCAAATGCTTGGTCAACTTCCATTGTTAATACAAAGTCAGTTAATCTTCTTCTTACATTTCTATCTCTTTCAATAGTTACATTTTCAAAGATACCATATACAAGGTTGTCTGGGTTTACAAGCATTGCGGTAGTTCCAACTCCTTCAATATCTCTAGCTTCGTTTAATACTGGAGCTTCTCTGATTTCAATACCTTTATATGGTCTTGCAATGTAATTACTTATAGCATCGTCCCCAGCAATTGTTGGTCTTTCTCCAACTTCTTCTACATAATCATCAAATGTATCAGAATCAAGGTAGTATACAAGACTTCTTCTGTCTCCCCTGTATTCCTGTGGGTAATGTTTTAACATGGAACGAAGCATAGTCTGTACTTCTTTACCTTGTTTTGCACCAGCAATTTCAGTATCATCACTGTAAATGTGGTTTCTACATTTAGCAATCCAACCGTTTTGTTCTGTTAATAATGGGTCAATTTCGGGATTTTCTTCTGCTAATCCTCTGTTACCAAGCACAGCGTATGATTCCCAGTCAGCACCAGCTTGAGCAGCCATCATGTTAATAAGTGTATCTTCATATCCACCTCTTTCAATGTTTCTACGAAGAGCTTGGTCAGTAATAGCAACATCAGCAACAAGTTCATTAGCAATTAATCTTTCCTGTCTTACTTCTGGTTTTGCTCTTTTTGGTACTCTTGTTTCTCTACCAGGTTCAAGGATACGGCCAGTGAAACCTGTTCTGTCAATGTTCACTACTTGTTGATCCATGATAATTTGTCTAGCATCAACGAGAATTGATGTATCTCTTGTAGCATATTCAACATATTTATCAAAGTAACCTGGTTGAAGTACTGAAGCTCCAAAGTTATCGATTACCATTGACTTGTATGATTCTTCTACTTTATCCATTATTGATTGTAATTCACTCATAATAAAAAATTTTCTCCATATATAATTTTTTTGGTTAAATAATGCACTTTTTTTAAATTTTATTAATACAAAAAAAAACAACAATAGTTTACTCTTAATCTGAAAAAAATTAATTTAGTCGCTTAATATTCTTATTTCAACCATATCCTTTTTTTTTAACTAAATTATTCCATATTTTTCATGAAAGAGATAAATTTTTTGATGTGTCATCATCCACATTAGTGGTTATTAACAAGTTAAATAAAAAAATGAAGCAACCTGTTCTACTTTAATATAAACTTAGTTTCTTCCTCTTCTAATTCTACAACCATTAAAATCTCTTTGAACACGAGGAGTAAATGATTCCTTTGCGGATTCATCAGATAATCCATCATCACTTGGAGTAATGGCTTTGCTGTATGATTTTATTGATTCTTTTTGAGCCTGTTTAATATTATCCATTAATGATGATTTGAATGATGAGAATTGTTCATCGAACATTGACTGAACCATTTCAGCTGTTGCATATTCTTTTTGAGATTCCTCTTCTTCAGGTTCTTCTGGTTCCTCTTCTTCCGGTTCTGATTTTAAATCTTCCTTATAAGAAGTATCATTAGCAAACAGGTAATCATCTAATGCTTCTTGAATACCATCAAAAACCATTTTTTCAACTTCATCAGCATATCTTCTTAGTGTGGTGCTGATTAAACTTTCCACATCTTCCTGTGCAAGATACAATACCTTATCCGATTCTGTTGCCACAGCATCTTCTTCTGTTTCTTTTTTGGCTTCAGAAACTTTTACTTTACGTCCATAAATGGTTTTTGTACCACCACATTTTTTGGATTCTGATTTTTCAGATTCAGTTTCAAGGTCTTCTTTTTTAGCTTCCTTAACTTTACCTTTAGATGTACTGTTATCTTCATCAGAATCATCATCTGATTCACCACCATCAGTTGATGTTGATGTTGTGGAATCTGTGTCAGATGTTTTATCACCATCTCCACCAGTTGAAGTAGGTGTTGACCCACCATTACTATCAGTTGAGGTAGGGGTAGTTCCTCCATTACCATTACCGTCACCGGATGGTGTTGCGGGAGTACTTGTTCCTCCGTTACCATCGCCGTCACCCTTACCGTCACCATCACCATCACCATCTTCTTTAATGGATTCGGATTGTTCGCTTACATTACTATTTTCTTCCGTTTTAACAGCCTCTGAGGCATCTTCCACATCTTCTTTTAACACTTCAACAGGTTCAGATGATTCAATGTCCTCTTTAACACTTTCATCCTCAACATCCAAACCATCAATGAAACTATTGAGTTCTTTTTTAATTTTTTCTTTGAGATTCAAAATTTTCTTCTCCCTTAATTTATTCTTATTTACTATCAAACAAGAATTCTTACAAAACTTAGCATCATACACACAAGGTGCTCTTACAAGTGAAACTGTGAATGCAACTGGGTTCACCACATCTTTCATAAGTATTCTCTTCGGAACCTTTGAAAATGCTTTCTCAGCTTCCACCACTTGTTCAGGCAGATAAGGAACACTGTTATTCTCTAAAAAGTCTATAATCGCATCAGCATGCTCACGTTCTTTAACAGTTACACTTAACCCTGTTAGTACACCATCTTTGTATAATTGTTTTGCTTCCGGATCAGTTATTTCCACTGAAATAATCCATGTACCCTTCGGATATTCTCTTATTAAACCATCTAAACCCTTGAGGTGCAAAGTGTCTTGTACAATGTAACTTTTAAGAAGCTTACCTCTAGGAATAGGATTTAACTTATTAATTAACCGTTTCGTAAACTCATGTTGCAAATCAATAATCTTATAATCATTAAATGAATTTGCCAATTGTTCAATTTTTTCAGGAGGTAGAACTTCCTCACCATACGAATATTCACAATCAGGAGTAAATGGAATTAAAACAGGACATGTAATTATAATTTTATCCATAAAAATTAGTTATCTCCACGTTGAGCTGTGAATATAAATCCCAATTTCAAATTATTAGATCTTATTCATAATCACCATTCAACCAACCATATGCTGTAACCATAACCCTATCATCATGTTCTTTAAGATAATCCATCATAGCTTGTCTTTGTTCCAACATTTTTGGTTCAACATTTTGTTCATAATATCTTTCAAAATCACCATAATTAGGAAATGTTTCAGACCATGGATAATATGGAGATTCATACAGTTCATATAAATCTGCTTTAGGATTTCCAGATAAGTAACCTACTTCACCAGTAATTCTGTTCCGTTGAACATCCTTTAACATAGTTCGCATTAAATTATTATCCAACATTTCTTTTGTATAACCACGAGGTAATTCCACAGTTCTTTCCCCAATTTTTATAGTTGTTTCGGGATTAGGATTACTTATTTCCTTATTAAATATTGTTCCAGCAGTATCTTCACTCATAGTTGGTAAAGTACTTGCTCTATTTTTACCCATAATTATTTACCATTTTTATAATCCATCATCATCATTTCCAATTTCTCCTTTTGCCCAATTAACATAAGGAGCGGTACCACTAAAACCCGTTTCTAACTCGAAAATACGATTATTCATCTCCTGAACTTTATCTCTCTGTTTCTCATACAAAGTCGTAGCTTGACCATATTCACGATTAGCTTTATCTAATTGTCTTTGAAGGTCAGTAATCCTTATCTCCGTTGCGTTAGGACTTGCTTTCACAGCATCTAACTTATCTTGTATGTTTTGAACTTCTCGTTGACGGTCTAACATATCCCTATGTAAGAAACTTCTTTCTTCTTCAGCATCATAAACATCACTATATAACTGGTTTAGTTCCTTCCTTATTTTTTCTTCATTTCTTTCAAGTGTTGTTCTTGTTCCAGGATTTTCCTCTGGTTGCACAGTTATCGTGTCAACACCATTAGGTATTTCCATATCACCAATTGTTGGTGATTCACCATTACTACCAGAAGGTTGCCTATTACGACTCCTATTCTTCCCCATTATACTACTCCATTATTATATTACAGGTTCACCATGCCCTACTTCTGGTGAAAATGCTATTGAAGTATAAGGCTCGGACCAATCCACAGCATTACCATAATATGGTGAACTCCTTAAAAAACTAAAATAAGCATTAATAAAGTCTAAAGTTATCTTTTCCCTTTCCTTATACTCATCATACAATCCTTGGTCAGATGGATTCTCCCTTAACTTTAACATCGTTCGTTTAACTTCATTAATTGATGCAATGATTGATTGAGATAATGAATATCTTGTTTCATAAAAATCATCAGGTTCTCCTTCCAATTGTCCCTCTATAAAACTATATTCTTCTTGAACATCGGATAATCTGGAAAATTCCTCCGTTATCATCCCAGAATTTAAAGAGGATGGAACTGTACCTTGTTTGTTTTGACTACTTCTGTTTTTTCCCATAACTTATTATAATCCCATATATGTTTCATAATCCGAATAATAATCCATTGCATCATCCATTAACTGTTCACTGGAAGGTAATCCTTGAATGTAAGGATTAAGAACATAGTTTCCATCCCTGTTTACATAAATTGCATCATCACTTTCCAAGTTATCGAGATAAGTTGGTAAATCTGCTTTCAAATTATCCCAATCTCTTTCATTAATGTAACCACGTTCTTCAAAGGAATAATTTGTTCCAGAATCAAAACCAATTTCTACAATACCATGACCACCATCATAATATTCAATTATATCATCAACAGACATTCCAACAGGATTATCGGATAAAACACCCACAATACCTCTAACGTATGGTTCATCATCAACCATAACATCATCCCATTTTGGTCTGGAAATGTAACCACCATTTTCTCCAATATCATCTATCCAACGATAATCTGGAAGAGAATCATCTGGATTACCAGCATTTCCTCCACCAAGACCATTACTTCTATTTTTTCCCATAAAAAATTATTTCTCACTCCTTCCTAAATACTCAGTATACTCCTTATTAGAGGTTATGATAAAATATAAATATTACTTAAAATACAATTACATACATAATACAACAGGTGATTAAAATGAAAGTTAATGATTTAATAAAAGAATATAATATTCAAACGAACATACCAGAAACACTCAGAGAGCATACAATAGGATTAATAATGCCACCAGCAGACCAGTACACATACAAACAAGAAGGTAACCAACACATCTTCACAAAAACAACAGGACCAATCACAGACACAATCACAATCAATGAAAATAAAAAAACAATCACATTTGAAAAAGAATCTGAAGGATTACCAACCGCCGGATATGTTGTACATGAAGATGGCACTGAAGATTTAATGTAAAACCAATAACATTCTTAAATTAAACTTCAAACAATCCCCTTAATTTCGATTCACTATCACAATCAATGAAATCGTTAGCAAACTTAGCCAAGTCAGGATACCGTTTAGCCCACGTCTTATAATCAATTTCATTACCTACAACATAACTTTTTTCCGGATCACAAATCAAAGCATGATCATTACCATATTTCCTGTACATCCTTGTTACTGCTACTGCTTCAGCTATACTTTCTGAATAATATTTCCAACCACCATAACTTTCACTGTATGCACTAGCCTTGTTTGTACTCATAATTCTTTTGAAAACTGGTGAATCTCGACTTAAATGAGTCATATAACCACCCACATTTACATAATCAGAAGCATGAGTATTTTCATGGTTTAAAACATTTCTTATCCAATCTTTACTACTTCTTTTCTTGTTACTAAAACATCCTACACCAATATTTACTGATTTGTCTGATGGTTTAAATAATCCTCCAAGCTTACTGCAATCACCATCTGTAGTTTGTCCAAAATAATAATTATAAGCCATATTCCTATTAAACTCAGGAATATCCCTATAAGCAGAAATCATTTCCTCAATAGATATGATAGCATCCTTCTTATACATATTCTTATAAGAAGCTGTATTGAAGTTAAGTGTATGTGTATGCTCAGTACCATCAGGAGACACTAACTTTTCCTCAAACCGTAGGAAAAAAGCACCATTCTTCCGAACCAAACCAACATAATCAGTATTTTCATCCATTACTGTATTAAGCAACCTTTTGATTTGTGGCTTGGATAATGCTCCTTTTTCCATCATATGCATTTCAACAGTCATCAGACTTTCAGCTAAGTCAACTCTCTGCTGGAACTGTTCTGGTGTTTCTCTCGGAGCACTGTTACCACCACCAGAACCACCACCACTTTTTCTATTCTTTCCCATAATTCATTCCTTATTATATTATAATATTATTTTAGTTTTCTTATGCAACCACATACGAGCACTACCAGTTAAACTGTCCACAATATCATCACGTTCACCATCCTCACCAGTGAAACTGATTAACTGTTCTATCATCTTATTATTCCATTTGTTCCTTACAAACTTGATATTACCACTTTCTGCCAGATTTTCAAGTGAAAAACTTCGAATATTCTTAGGACCCTTAACTTTATCAGGTCTTATATTCCAACCCTTGAGTTTTGGATTGTTTCTGTACATGTTAATAAGAATTCGGCTACCACTTCCAGGTTCTTCCTCGATAAATACTTTTGTTTGTTTACCATCTTTCAATGCTGTCCTGATGAATGTTTCATTTACTTGTTTTGGAGTGAAATTGTTGTTAACCAAATCTATTACATATAATGTTGTTCCATCATAACCTGTTAATACACCACTGGTTTCGTCACCATGAGGAGTTCCTTTTTTGACTTTACTGTTGGCCGCAAAATCCCAGTATCTTTGTGTTGGTAAATCTTCAGGAAGTTCGGATTTATCAATAATACAGTTAGGTGTGACTTCTCCTTCATCATAAAACCATTCTCTTCTGAATATGTTTCCTTGTCTTATAGAAGGATTACCTTGGTAAACTGCATTAAACAAGTAACTTCCCATACTTCTACGAGCAGCCATTAAGTTTTCATAGTTTTGTTGTTCTGGCCATAATACTTCTCCTTCTTCTCTTCCAAGAAGGTCTTCCTCTGGGTTTTCACATATTGCTGGTAGTGTTAAGTCAATCCATACATTTTCATTAAATCCTTTTCCTTCACGTAATGCTTCTAGTGCTTCTTTTGCTGGTATCCATTGTTCATTCCGTTTAATAATACCTTGTAAATCATTCACATGTAATCTTTGTGCAATAACTAACATTATTGGTGGAAGACCATTGCTTCTTTTCTGAAGCCTTGTTTTTGCTGTGGTATGAAACCATGAGTTAAGTTTCTCTTGTAAAACTGGACTTTCTGCTTCAGCAATGTTTTTAATAGGGTCGTCAATGATAAATAATCCAGCACCAAATCCTAAAATAGAACCTGCTGCACCCACACTTAACATTTGTCCCTTGAAAGGTGGACTCATATGGAACTTGTTTTTTGCTTTACTGTCAGAGGATAATCCAGCTTTGAGTAAGGTTTGATCAGAGTAAAAGTTTAATATATCTTTTACTTCACCACCAAATTCACTTGCCAAACCCATAGAATATGATGAAAGAATTACTTGTTCATTAGGAAAGTTTGCAAGAAAATATGAACAAAATATTTTACTTATCAAAGTACTTTTTCCATGCCTTGGAGGTACGCTTATCATTATCTTAGAAATCTTACCCTGTAAAGCATAGTAAAGGAATTCTATGATTATCTTGTCAAAATGTCTTGGCTCCCATTTACCTTCCGTAATTAATTGACCCCACATCGCAATATTCAATGAAGCAGGGTTATAATAATTAATGGGAATATCAGTATCAGTAGTCATAATTTGGTTTTATCATAAAATAGTTAAAATATATAAAATAGAAAGAATATAATCCAACAAGCACAATATGAGTAACAAAAGACGAAATTAAAGTATGAACATAACAGTACAAAGGCATAATAATAAAACATAAATAATAATTAAAACAAAACAAAAACCATGATAACGCTTAAAAATTTACTAAAATACAAAAACATAAACATTACCATCCCCCCCAAATTAGGTGAAATGGAACTATACATTGATGAACACACATGCAAGTATGAAAAAAGAACTGAAAACAAACAAACAATCCACACATTTTCCGGAAAAATCGAAGACATAGATTTACAAATAACAGTAGAATACAATGAAACCACACAAGAATTATCCATAACATCCGACCGACATTACAATGCATATGATAAAAATGGTAAACACATAATTATGAGTTAATAATATCCTTTCTCATATTTCTCTTTTACCAACTGGTACACTTCATCAACCCATTCATATGATTGATCATATTTTCCATAATCAGGACTAGATTTATGCCAATCCTCGTAAGTTTTATAAACAACCTCATCCGATGAATACTCCGTTGCTTTCTGAATATTATCACACCGACCAGTAACTTCATATGTTGCTTGTATAGCAACCATCTCCGCAAAGTTTTCACGGTCAGGATTACCACCAACCATATAAGCATACTTTCCATAATAAGATACTGCTTCTTTCCCAGCATTAGCCATCATCCACCATCGACTTTCCGTGAAAGGATCCCAAGACTTGGTCATAGAATAATCAAGACTATGTGCAGACTCATGATACATCACATACCTGAAACTGTTATAATTCCCATCACTCGCATAATACTTATCTGAAAGTATTGATGGTAATAATGTTATTTCATTAGGGTTGTCTGGTTTATAATATCCGAATACTTCTGGTTTTTTGGTAGGGTCAGAGATTAAATTAATTTTATTAACTGTTTGAATTTCTTTTGGGAACTCATCATAATATGTGAATACTTTTTTAAGTGTTTCTGGTGTGTTTCCATTAATACTGAATCTTTTATTTTCAAGAAACACATTACCTACTTCATAGACAATACCATTTCGTTCAACTGTCACACCATTTTCTGTGATTGTATATGTTATTCCCTCCTCTTTAACCAGTTCATCCAATTCCTTTTGAACTTCACCAGTTATGTTAGGATTAACAATTCCTCCACTTTTACCATCACTACTTTTCCGATTTTTACCCATATTTTCTTATTTCACTCCTTAAACCTGATGGTAAATCATTTACATTAAAGGGTAATGTGTAACATCGACAGTTCATCACTTCTTCTGGTATTCCATTTTCATCACCAGGATATAAACAACCATTTGAGAAAAGTTCTCCCACTTTCCTTACCTCCCCGTGCAACTTCTGGTGTGAAGGACGAACATGCTCATCCTCACGAGAATACCATACGTGATACTCATTATACTGTTCATATTGGGAGTATAATCCATAATTAATCCAACGATGTAACAATAAAGAAGAAACGTTATTATTAAAAGTAGATGATAATTGGTTGAAAAAATGGTTAAACAAGGTATCTGGTTGGTTAATAACTACTTTTCTATGATTATCTGATGAAATATTACTTTCATAAAGTTTATTTTCCTCTAATATTCGTGAGAGATTATTTATTATTTTTTTTTCAAGATACTGTCTCTGAAAAGAAACCTCATCAGAAAAAGGGTTAAGGTTCCCATACCCACCCTGTTTATTATCAGCACCTCCCATAATATTTACTTCATACATGTCGGAATCAATCAGGTTATGGGTGTTCATTATTAAGCCATGTTTCCTTCCTACAGTTACTGAGAGGTTTAACCATTTATTCAATAATTTCTCATACTTTCCAAGAAATGAATCAGTGATGGGTTGTATTTCATTAATTACAGAAATTATATCTGATTCTGATTCTAATTTAACTGGATTGTTCCCAAAGTATTTGTTTATATCTCTTTGTGTATCTTGGAATAATTTAAATAATCCTGAACGAAATCCTATAACTGATGTATCATAATTACTCTCTAAGAGTTGTAAAGAGTTATAATGTTGTTTGATAAGATAATTTAAAATTTTATCAGAGTTTACCATAAAAACAGATTTTCACTTAATTCTAAAAAAAAATAATAATCAGTAACCACTTTGTTACAATTTTAGTCCTTGTTTAATTCATCAAATGTGGGATTCGGTGCGTTTGTTGGAATCATACCAGCATCAATACCCATTTGCATAGCACCCAATCTTGCCTGTAACTCATTAATCCACATTTGCTGTTGAATATGTAATTTATCAAGAACACTATGTGACTCACCCATCTCATTGTTCTTGAACATTAATGATAAAGGAGTTCCATGTATGAAATATTCATCAAGGTATGGATTATCAGGGTCTGCTATAGCACCAATAGGTTTTCCAAGACTTTCACAAACTTGACGTGGAGTCATGGCAGCCATGTTAAATAACATATTTGCACTTTGTAAATCACGGAAGTAATCTCTTTTATCTATTTCTTCTATTTTAAATACCCATGAAAGTTGTGTTTCTTCTTTCCCAAACCTCTGATTATACTCATTAACCAACACTTCATTTACAATGTCCTCGTTTTTCTTTTTGATTGGTTGAATAATACTGGTGTTGTAAATGTTTCCACTTTCAACACTTGTACTTCCACCAAGTGTTCCATTAATTGCAAGTCCTATCCGGTAAGGTGGTACTCCATGAGCACTCATTACTTCTTCCCTGTTATCTGCTCGGTATAATCTGAAACTTGCCTCATTACTTCCACCAGCATTTAATTTGTGGAACTGAACATGAACATTACCTTCTGAGGAAGGAATAAGCATGGCAAATGCACTGTGAGGATTTTTTACAGCATTTTCCATATTCTCCTTGATTTTATATTTCAAGGTTTCTGTTTCATCATAATCTGGGTCCTCTGGGTCTGCTCCCGTATCAAAGTCACCAGTAACCACTACTGCGTATGATGGCATTCCATAGTTTTGGAAGAAACTATTGTTGTATCTTGCTCTGCTAAGGTCTCCGAATATTGCTCTTATTGCTGGAACTATTTTGGCACTTCCATATGTTGGAGTATGTGGTGCATAGTTTACTCCCCATATGAGTTCGTTAGCTCTTTCTGTTGGGTCAAGTGTATCATATTCTACCTGTTTACCAGTATCACAATGAACATCAAATTTTACGCCATCAGGAGTTACATTTTTACCATATAATACAAACCATCGTTGTTTTGCTCCTACTCTTTGAAGTACTCTTACTCCATCTCTGTGTACGAGCATGTTGAATATAGGTATTGGGTTAAGGTCTACTATGTTGCTTTTGCTTGTACTTTCACGTAGTATTTCCATACACCCACATCCTACTGCTCTTTTATCATAGCAGTATTTGTATAGTGCTGTGTTTATGGGAGTATATAATGATTTAAGAAATTCTTCTATGAATTCTTTTTGATCTTCATTTTCGTTAGAATCATCATGTACCTGGTTTAGTGGAACTATATTGTATCCATATCCACTTGCATCTTCGGCTACTACTTCGCAACATCGTCTGTGGTATGTGTTGTTGTCTAGTAGTTCACATAATTTTTTGAGGTTGAATTGTGGTCTTTTGAATTCACTGTAATCAAATTCGTCATGTACTGATTTGGATTGTACTTTGAGGTCATCTTCTTTAATCACATACCTGTCCAGTATGCTTTTTTCTATGACTTCCCATTCGTTGTTATGGTTTGTTACTATAAATTGTTGTATTGCCATTTTGGATTGTGTTTTCCACTCCTTTTTTTTCTTTATTTTATGATGGTTTGGTTTTTCCTTTTAATTATTTCTATTAATATATATATTAATATTAAATAGTACAAATTCTTATTCTGAATTGTTTAATTTAATATATGATGATTATTTGTTGGTTTTATCATTAAATTACTTATTAATTTGGTTAATTTGGTTATATTTGAATGGATATTCTTTTTTTACCAGTTAAAGTATTAAGGTTTTATAATGAAATAGTAAAATATAAATGTTAACAAATACAATAATATACCAAATAAAAAAAAAATAATATGAAGGTGAACCCAAAATGAACATAACCATAGAAAACATCATAAAAAAACACAAAACCAACATAAACACAGAAAACATGAGCAAAAAACTCAAAGAAACAATACTGTTCTCAGACAACCCACAAACAAAGCCACTATTCAAAGAGGAAACAGTAACACTAAACCAAATACCACAACCAACACATACAACAAACGAAAAAACAGAAACATACACATACAAATTCAAAGACTATGAAATAACAATCAATTACACACCAGAAGACTACCGTTCCATGACAATAACCATCACACAACAACCAACCAACAAAAAATATGAGGAACCAATCTCCTACGACTTAGACTACAAAGGAGAACAATGGGGAGTAAAATATTAAAACACAACACTCTCCACCACACTCTATAATTTAGAAACTGCTTTATACACTCCCTAAAAAAAGGACTATTTCTATATTTTTATAACATAAACCCTTCAACTTCAGCAATCAAAGGAGCCCACTGTGGATCATTGGACCATATTTCATACATTCTCTTACTCTCCGTAGCAGAAGGCACAGAAGATGGCCATTTACCATACTTATCATGGTACGCATCATCAATACTCGTGCCATCACTCAAATTAGCATCACTTCTAACTCTTCTATTAATAACCATCTCACAGACTGTTGAAATTGTTTCACCAGGAACATCTGTAGCATAAGAGCATGGACCAATAGTATTAGTATTTCGTCCATGTTCAGTGAAAATAGAAGGTTGGTCAGTACCAGTACCCTTACCAATCACATGATAATCATAAGCATGACCATTTTCATGAGCAATAGTGGCGGCCATCTTTTTAACAGAGTTTTCATTCCATTGATGACCATATGAATTTTTACCCAGTTTAGTGAAATCTTGTTTACCCAACATACTACTTCTAATAGTAATTGCATTCGGTACTACCGGGTCAAAGAATGCGTATCCACCACTAGCAACCCATTTACCACTATCCTGTATTAAACGATGGTTTGTTAACAAAATGTCAGAATACAGATTATGGAATTCTGGGTTTGTATGTTCATATTCATACCGTATACCTTTTAACAGGTTATCCAATGATTCTTTGGATAATTCATCAGCATTTTTTCCTTTGAGCATGTCATCAAAAATACTGATTTTCTTACCGGTTTCCTTGTCAACAATAGTTGCCCGTGCAGTTCCACCATACTTAAACCAAGGATTATCTTTTTTAGGAGATGATATTGTTATACCTTTAGTTAATTCTAGGTTGTTGTCATTACAAAATTCTAAAATTTCTATTAATTTTTGTTTAGCTTTAGGTCCAACACCCTTTTCTTTACATATTTCTTGGAACACTTCATTGTTTTGTTCTGAATAATCTATTTCTGGTTCAGTGGGAATTGGTTCTCCAGCACCACCACCAGCACTTTTCCTATTTTTACCCATTGTCTACCCTAAAAATTATTGCTTATTCTTGTTTTCAATCATTTTATCTATCAAATCTAACTGTTTGTTAATGAATGCTTTGTCCATGATGGATTCACTAAACTCAGCATACCGTTTATTCAACTCCTCATTATAATCTGTGGAAACATCAGCTTTAACTTCCACTTCCTGTGTATCATTAACTTGCTCTGGTAAACCAAGGAAACGAAGAGCTAATTTAGTAGTTACAGCATTAGCATTAGTAAGACTTTGAATACTGTTGGCAACTGTAGTACTGTTCACACGGTCATTGGGTTCGAACTCTTTTGTTTTTGGATTTGGAATAAGTCCGAGGTCAACCATCAATTGACCAAGAACAGCATCTGTTGCTTGATGATACTGGTCAAGTTGTTCCATTCTCTTATCAAAGTACTGTTCCTGTTCCTCTCGTAACTTTTCCTTATGTACTTGTAAGTCATCTTCATCTTTCTTGTTTGCTCTGGAAACCCAATGATATTTTTTACTATAATTCTTTAACTGATGTAAACTAATATCATTATTATGTTTCTCTCGTACTTTACTCAGTGAACGATTTGGTCCTAACTCCAAGTAAGTGTTAAAATAAGCAAAAGCTTTCACAGTTTCATTCTTAATTCTTTCATCATAATTATATTCATCATTATCTTCATTTGACATAACAAAAAACCACCATTACTTTCCATTATCACTATTTATAAAACACACAACCTTTAACATCATACCATTTTATAATAAAATCCTTAACAATTAAATAATTAAAACAACATACATACCAACCAAATAAAAAAATAAAATAATTTGAGGCTGAAAGAAATGATAAAAACAATAAAAGATTTAATTAAACATTACAAAATAACACCAGAAAATGATATTCCAGAACATGTACTAAATTACCAACTAGGAGAACCCATCAAAACATATGGAGAATACCACAAGGAAACAATAGAAGGAAAAACAATCCACGTATTCACCACAGAAAACAAAGTAGACGGAAAACTAGTAAAAATCGAAAACATACTCGACTTAAACACACCACCATCATGGACAGAAATCATACACACAGAAGACAGTAAAACACCAGTATACACCAGCACAATACTTGACGAAAACTATGAAATAACCACAAACAACTAAATAATATTATTAGAATACCGCTTATCAATCATCTCATGACTAACATTAGGTTTACCATAATTATTCATATCATAATCATCAAGGAAATCATTAACCACATTATAAACATGACTATGAGATTCACACCAATCATCAACCGTCACATACTTACCACCAGGCAATTCAATCTCAGATGAACCATACCCTAATCTTTTAAGTTGCACAATACTTCCAGCTTCAGCATAATTCTCAGTCAACCACTTAGAACCTTTAGTATACAAACTCCTCTCTGAATACTCTCCAGTGATAATACCATTTTTATTTATTTTATACTTTGTTGATTCACCATAATCTGTGGATGGACCATCTAATTTAAGAGCATTTTTAAACTCACGTGAATGGGAAATACTGGTTTTGTCTTTAAGTCCACCCATAATATAATCAAGTGCATGATTAGTTTCATGTAACATAATCCTTGTAACTTCATCATCATCTTCTGTGAATACTGATGAGTTAATTGCTACACTATGACCAAGCACTTCCTTAGTATATTTATTCTGGATAGACATATGTTGACCATAAACTCCATTCCTATATGGTGGTGGAGATATAATATACATACTCGGTGTTACCTGCTTATTCATATCTGGCAAGTTATAAACTATTTTTACCATCCTGTTAAGCATGAGTGGTGCATCTTTTAATTCTTCTAATGTTTGAGCAGTTAATTTAAGATGAAAATCATTTTCTTTGTCATAAAAATCATAACTGCCATCACCATACTTGGTGAATTTCCAACCAGTTAACTCCGCAATTTTTTCAGGATCATCTTTTACGGATTGCCATGTTAATTCATCATCAGAAGGCTGGTTTCCACCACCACTACCACCACTTTTCCTATTTTTACCCATATATTACCATCACCACTCATAGTTTACTCATATTATCCTCTAACCATACTTGTTAAAGTAATCATCAAGTAAATCATTTATTTCGGATGTGCTTGATCCATCCATGTATGCACTGTTTATTACAAGGTCTGGTCCATTTCTTATTATGAATCCTTCACCATTCTGTTCTAAGTAAGGGTCAAAGACTACGTTTATATTTCGTGTGTTTTGACCCACATGTTCATCTATTTTAGAAAGTATATCTCCTAAACCACTATCTCCACTTTCACGATTCATTAGTAACATTCTGTTGCTTCCCCTATCCACTGTTACTTGTTGATAGTCTTTTCGTGGATTTACTAATTTGTAAGTTTCATCATCTGAACTGGAATCCATGTTCGTTATAATGAAGTTTCCTTGGTTAGCTTCATATTCTAGTGCTTCTAATTCTATGTTTTCAAAGTTTTCCTCAACTAGTGCTTTGTTTACAGCATCATTATTTATTTCATCTATTGTTCTATTATCAAACGGTCTTGTGTTTTCTCCAGGACTTGTTTGTCCACCATTTCTTTTCCTATTTTTACCCATAATATACTCCTAATCTACACCCTTTTTTCCATTATCCCATTATTTTTTTATTGTTTGATTGGTTCAGTTTTCTTGGGTTAACTCCACTATTCTTATGTTTGAAGGAAGGTTACGAGCACTACTCAAATCAATACCATAATCATCATATATTCTATCCACCATTTTTTCATTACTGCCCCGATACTTTTTAGTATCTGAAACAACTAAGGAGTTTGAATCAACAAAAGATTCCTTTTCTCCTTGAAATGGTTCAAGGTAATTTACATCATATTGTTTTGTGTCTCCCTTTATGATGTATATGGTAGCACCACCCTCATATTTTCCAGTATACTCATCCATAAGGTGAGAGGGTAATCTTTCATCCCTACTGAAACTTCTTAATTCATGATTAGATGACAATTTATCCCCTTTTTTTAAATTTTGTTTATTAAAGTGATGTTGTTTTTCAATCCTTACTAATACAGTCGGTGCCCGAAACATATCAGGATCAGTCTCACCCCAAAGTAACTTTTGTTTCCGGTATGATTCTGACAAAGGTTCCATGTTTTTGAGTATGTACTCCCTTTCTTCTTTAGAAAATCCATTATTTGGGTCAAATGCACCAAAATTTACCCATAAAGCCATGTGTTGAATAAAAGCATCCATCCATTCTGGTGAATGACCATCAGTAGGTATTATTCTATGTGCACTTGGAGGAAACGGCAGTCCTTGCTCCAATTCATACACTGAAGGATTGTTTATATTATGTCTATTCTTTCCCATAAGTAACACCCCACATTTCCAATCAGCAACTATTTTTCATAATTGTTTAAACTACTTTGAACAGAACGTACCTTTTTATTTAAATAATTCACATATTCCTGTTCTGCTTCTTTCCTTGTTCTACAAGCTTCACAAACACCACACTGTTTCTCACCACCACATAAACAAGTCCAAGTATCATTCAAATCCAAACCCAATTCCATAGCAATATCCATAACTTCCCTTTTAGACTTATCAATAAAAGGTGCTTTAATCTGTACTTCCCTCAAATCACACACCATATTAAGCATATTAAAATAATGCACATACAAAGGTTGACAATCACAATAAGCCGGATCACAATCTATCGCACCATAATACACACGTTCCATTCCATGCTGCAAAGCATAACTTACACCAATACTTAAAAACATACTATTACGGTTAGGAATAAGAGTAGAACCATCATTAACTTTATCACAACCACTTGCAAGGTTACCAGCCACATCCAAGTCAGATATTTTCACCGTATGATATTTCACACCCAACTTTTCACAATGGCGTTTTACATAATCCAGTTCCTTCAAACCCTCTTGACCATAATCCACACTCAACACTTCAATAGGAACTAACTTTTCCCACAAATAGTATAAAAGAGTTGTAGTATCTAACCCACCACTCATAATCAGGAGGGAAGGTTTCAGGTCAATTCTTGTTATGTCATCTAATATTTCTTGGTTTGACATTGATTGTTTGTTTTGTAGTTTTTGTTTTATTTCTTTCTCATATTGATTAGCTACACTATAATCCATATAACACACATCTCTCCTTACATTACCATTCATAACCGCAGTTAGGACATTTATGTTTATGTAATCGTTCTATTTCCTCAGCACTTACCAGTACATCATCATTTTCTAGTTCATCATCAGTTTCATTGTTTGTTGTGGAAGTGTCTTGTTGTTCTTCAGGAGTATCATTGTTTGTTTCTGGTTTTCGTTCCCCTTTTTCTATTTCTGCTATTTCATTGAATTCTAAGTTTAAATCGGAGGGGATGGTGAATTTATCTATTTCGAATGTGGAGAAACCGGTTAAGTTTGTGTTGAAATCCGAGTTTCGTAGGTCATATAGGATTGGTGATAATTTTGAAAAATCCCATTCACCTTTTATCCTATTCAATGCAAGGTTTAATGCTTTTTCATGTTCTTCATCTTTTATTGTTAGTTTATCTTCTTCAAACACCCATCCTATATCACCTAGTTTTATTAGGTGTAATTGGGATTTTTCATTTCCTCCATACTTCCTTGCCAATACTTTGTATCTTTGATGACCCCCAATAATATGATTGTTTTTAAGGTTAATTATTATAGGGTCAACAAGTCCAAACTCCTTTAAATTATGTGACAATGAAGACATCTCATTTTGACTTATTTTTCTAGGATTATAATCACTAGGTTGTATATCTGAAAAGTATATTTTTTCAACTTTCATCATAAATTCTCCAAAAAAAAGTATTTACACAAAAAAAAATTATAGTTTAACTATATCACTGTATTATACTGATTCCATCTTTTTTTATAATAAATTTGACGACCAATCTGATTCTGCATCTCCCTACGAACATAAATCTGTTTATACTTAGTATTATTCTCCAAATTTTTAGGAATATGCTTATTATAATAATAACCCTCAGTTATCGACCGTCTTATCCATAAAGCACTATCTGTTGAATCAAAAGGAACAAGATTCATAACTTTATCCCTATCCATACCCAAACCATGAATTTTACAATCATGCTTATGAGCATACTTAACAAAAGGTATAAAATACTCCGGACCACAATTAGAACTACACGGAAACCCAATATAATCATATTTCTTACACATCCATTTAAACTCATGTTCACCCCAAGAAATATGATACACCGGAATTATCTTATCAGTGATTTTAAACAACTTACTTCGGATCTTCTTTATCCTATGCAAACCCATATGCCTCAAATCCATGTCAAAATAACCCCTCATCCGAGGATCATCTAAAGTATCATGAATAAAATCCATATACTTCGCAATAAACTCAAACGTTTCCTCACCTTCAGTTTGCTGAGAATAAGCATTAAAATAATATGCCCCACTATCCACCAATATATTAAGATTAGAATAATCCGTTAAATAATTATATGAATTATTATTAAATTTGAAAAGAAAATTCAAAGGTTTATCCTTAAAAAAATCAGTTTTATTAAGATAACCCAACACTTCTGGCCTAACTGTAGCATAAATATCCATCTTTAATTAGCCTCAAAAAATTCATGATTACAATGAGGACAAACAGTCATATGTGGAGGAGCATACACCTTATCCAAATCAAACAAATCCTCATTAAAAGAAATTTCCTCCTGTTCACCATACAATTCAAAATCAGAGGGCTGAAACCCAGACAATCTATTATCCAAACCAGAATCCACTATATCCTCCAACAATTTAGATAACTTATCCAAATCCCATTCACCAGACAAACGATTAAGAGAAATATTCAAAGACTTTTCATACCGTTCATCCTTTATCAACAAATCCTTATCCTCAAACACCCAACCAATATCACCAAGACACAACACATTCATATCCATATCCTGTGAAATTGATTCAGATAATGCCAAATATCTTTGATGACCACCAATAATCCGATTATTTTTAAGATTAATAATTATCGGATCAACAAGTCCAAACTCCTTTAAATTATAACACAACCGCTTAAATTCATCTTCAGATATTAACCGAGGATTATATTCAGCAGGAGATAATTCACCAAATTTTATCTTTTTAAAATCCATAACCCTTTACCATTATCCATTCCAAATTATTAAACAAGTACTCCCATCATCTTTTCATGAATATCATCAAAAGAATCACCATAATATATTTTAATTATTTGTTCATGACCCAATAACAAATCATACAATGGCCAAGGTCTTTCCCATGCGGGCGTAGTATCAATATCAAATCCAAAATCATCAATGAACACTTTCTTAGGAACAATTACCAAACAAGGAGTCAACCGATTCTTCAAATCATTCTTAGACCAGTTATTCACTGGTTGAAAAGCAACATGCTCCTTCAAAAGATATGTCACCCGGAAAATAGTATCTTCATCAGCCACTTGTCCAGCCACATCCTCATAATGTTTTTTATCCCACTCTTTTCCACGAATCTCCTCAACATTACCATTAGAATAATATAAAATAATTCTATCATGCAATCCTTCCGGTTTAAAAAAATCAATTAACAACAAATCATTATTTTCCATAAAAACTTTACCTCCTAATTAACTCCACAAAAAAATCAAGCTTATAATAAAACATACAAATATAAAAAAATAATCACTATTTGTTATTTGAACAGTTATTTAATTGGTTCTAAGTCTACTATTTGAACCCTTTTGTGAGCAAACTGTTTAGAAACATCTTCAATACCAGTAATAACATATCCCTTACTTTTTACCCAACTTTCCTTTTCCTCATCAAAAAAGTTATCATATTTTTGCACATCAAAGTGTTGTGTTCCTTTAGGTAGTCTATATATGACAAGATTCTTTCTGTCTTTCATATACCTTCTCATAAAATCTCTTGTTGCTTTTTCTGTTTTACTGAATGCCTTTAATTTTCCATTAAAATTAAATGTATCACCAACTTTTGGTTCAACAAAATCGTACCAACCATCTTCATCTTCCACTTCTTTCTCAAAGTTTCGTTCTGCTTCCTCAACTCTGGTTAAAGTGGTTTCTGAATTTTCCATCTGTTGAAATATGAAGTCTAATTCATCATCAGTAAGATAATCATCAGGTGTATATCCAAAACTAAATTCAACCCAATCACGTATTTTTTTATTTAAACCATCAAAAAATTCTTTTGAATAACTATTCGGGACAGTTTTCCTATTTTTACCCATAATTTACACACCTATTTAAATGCTCTTGGATATTTCCGTTTTACTTGTTCCCACATTTCTTCTCGTTTACTATAAGAGTTGTCACCCACTGGGGATACGTCTATGATTAAAACATCTTCTGGTGCTACATCATAGCCGGAGTTGATGCCAAGTTCTCGTTGGAGTTCTTCACTGATATTTTTTCCTTGCAATCTTGTAAGATTATCCACCTTCAACTTGTTTTTACTAACCCACACTTCCTTTTCTGATGAGTACACATCTGCTAACTTCCGTGGGTCAAAATAGGAGATGTTTCCATGAGTTCTTATGATTACAGCATTACTCCATGGACAGTTTGCACTAAGATATGTGTAATTAGCTTTAGCATCATCAGAAAAAGAGCGGTAATTTGATTTGTCATTATCAATGGAACTTAACATATCCCCTTTATGTAAATTTTTCAGAATATCATCTATACTACTACTACCATCTGGTGTGAAATGATAAGCTCTTTCCACTCTGTAAAGTGAATTTATGGGTCTGCCAAACCGGTCCACATATTCAAGTATTTCTTCATGTTCCTTGATGTATTCTAATTCTTCTTCAGTCATTTCATGGGTTGGATTATTTTGGCCGAATGATTCCCATTTTGCTATTTTCTTGGCAAGGTTTATCAAAAATTCCTTGCTTGGTTCTTTACTCGGAGCACCATCATCATTTGGTGTCTGACCCGTTTTTCTATTTTTTCCCATTTTCTTTTCTATTTCACCACAACATTAATTAATTAATAGATTCTATAATAAAAGATAAAATATAAATATCAATAAACATCATACATATATAACAAATAAAAAAAAAATAAATTTTATAGGAGATGACCCAATATGACAACCATAAAACAAATATTAGACAAATTCAACGCACTCTACAGATACTCAGAAAAAGTTGAAAACATAAACATCGGTGATTACACATTCAACAAAGCATACATCGACAACACAGGATACATAATGGAATTCACCAACACCGAAAACCCAGATGTATGGCTAAGAATCAATGATGACAGAATAGCAATACTACTAATCCAACGAATAAATGAAGAAGAAGTAAAAGTAACCAGCTGGAGAATGGACCAAAAACATACAAAAAACTTCCCATACAAAGAATGGAAACCATTCACAGAAAACCAGAGAAAACCATTACCAACCAAGGAATAAGGAGTAAAAAAAATATGACCACACTAAAAGAATTACTCAACAAATTCAACACCAACATAAAACTGGAAGATAACATACTAAACTACAACATCGAAAACCCATTCGGAACAAAAATAGAATCATTCCAAGAATACACAGAAGAAACAAGAAACAACACAAAAATACACGTATTCAAAGGAACAATAGATGACAACACACACTTTGAAATCATAATCAACCCTGAAAACAAAGAAGAAAACAACCAAGTAACCATAACATACTTAGGATACCCTGATGACAACACAGAAGAAGCTGAAACTTACAAAGAACTTGTCTTTACAGATGAAGACATAGAAATCAAAGAAATGTAATCATCCACTCCCAAAATATCTCTTTTTTATTTTTACTTGTTTAATTTATATTTATTCACAAACGAATCTCTTATTATATTATAATCTTCTCCCCTTTGGAATGGAAGTACAGCATTGTTATCCAATTCATTTGAAACAGATTTATAAGTATTAGGATATGTTTTAATCCAATCATCAACAGTTACAAGTGATCCATCACGTAACTTAATTTTTTCATTAGAATAACCCATCCTCTTAAGTTGAACAATACTTGCAGCATCAGCCCAACATTCCTTATAATAAGTTACACTTCCACGAGCATATCCACCAGAATTCATCGAAATACCTTTACTACCATAATTCTGAACATCCAAGTCAATAGCATTCTTGAAAGACTGTTTATTAGAAATACCAAAAGCATCAGAAGCGTATGATTTACTGCCAGTACCCCTCATATAATCTTCTGCATGATACGTTTCATGTAAAAGTGTTCTTCTAAGACTATGTCCAGCAACACTTTTGAAAGAAGAGGAGTTAATAACAACTTCATGTCCAGGAATAATTTCATCCCAGAAATCACTGTGATGAACATGCTCACCTAAATATCTTGTTTTGAAATTATTTCTGAATAGAATAAGAGGTGTTGCTTCTTTATTTTTATCTGGCAACTCATGAACCATCCGAGCAATGTCACGAAGATCTTGAGGTTGAGCACTTCCATAATTACTTTTAAGATGGTTACCACCATCACTATCCGCATTGATGAAACCATTAGTTAACATTGTCTTATCAATAAACAATGTTAAATCATGTTCACGATCATAAAATTTATAACTACCTCTTTGTGTCTTGGTGAATTCCCATCCAGTTAATTCCGCAATTTCTTCCGCTGTATGCACATTTTCCCATTGTTCATCATTGAACATTTCATCAGAAGTTGTTGGTTCATTTCCATTATCACCAGTTCCACCACTACTTTTCCTATTTTTTCCCATATTCCTACATTCATCTCCCTTTAAAAAAATTATTTTTAAATAAAATATCAATAAAAAAAGAGAATATTAATTAAATTTTTTTTCCACCAGCAGTAAAATAAACAAGTTCCCCCTTTGACTGTCCAAAGTTTGCATTTGTTCTGTTTTTACCCATAATCCTTTAAAAAAAATAGTTAATCAATCCCTTACAATTACAGGTACAACACTATCCGGAATAGGATTGTCCTCTAATTCATAAGGAATATCTCTTTCATACAATTCATATTCAATATCACTTAAGAACTGATGTAATTGTCTATAATACTCATTTTGGTAAGTGTCCCCAGTATAATCTTCTAATAGTTTATCACCACTCACAGTACTGGCATGTTGTGGTATTCTTGTACCATCATTTAACTCGTAATACTGTGTTCTAATATCACCCCTTTTCATGTAATGGATGATATTGTTCTTCAACTTGTCTACTAATTCCTTTAATTCATCATTATTCATATCCACAATTGCGTCTTGCAATTGGGGAATGTTTTCTAACTGACTTCCCAACAGTGTATTTGTGGGTGTGAATGAATTGTTTGATGTCCTATTCTTACCCATAACCTATTTCATACTCCTTAAACACCACTTATTTTATTTCCCTTTTTACATGTTAATTATTAAAAACTGAACTCCAGTCCAGTTGACCACCTTGAAATTCTCTTTGTTTTTTAGGAATATTTCTCATAACAAATTCTTTACTGTATATCTGTTGGAGTTCATTTGTTCCATCTTTATATATTTTGAATTCAGATGGAGTATTAGTTAAGAATATTCTTTCATGGTCATATTCATTTACAGGTAATCCATTTGGATTGTCTGTTAATATTTGTTTAATTATGTCATTCCTTGTAATATTTGATTCATCCATGATTGTTTTAACAGTATCTCTTTGAACTAAGCGTTGAATATTTTCTAGGTTTAATAAACCTTGGTTGGTAATGTTTGATATGAAGTTTGTGATTCTTGGTGGTATAATACTGTTTTTGGAGGCATTACCGTTGCCATTATTATTATTGTTTGAAGTTGATCTGTTTTTGCCCATAACTTACACACCTTATTATATTTTTTTTAAGAATTTACTATTTTTTTTAGGTTTTATTTTGTAATTATTACATATACAATTACATTATACTTTTATAATTGTATTTTATGAAAAGTAATATATATATTTTGTCATATTATTCAAGACAAAAAAAATATTAACCAAACACATCAACCTCATCATCAATTTTTCTGCCGTCCTCAAAAAGATTTATTAAATCACCACAGTATTTTTCCATTACTTCCATAGGATTAACAGCGTTGTCCCCATCATTATTTATAGAATCAGAACTGTTACTACTACTCCAATTTTTACCCATAAGTTAATCATTCCTATTCCCGTATTTGTTATTTTTTTAGTGCAAATTTATTGTTGTTTCACCACTCACAAGAGTAACCGGCACACTTCTTATAGAAGGGTCATATACAATATCTATTACCTTAACAGACTTACCCTCTGGAATGTTTTGATTAATGTCAGTTAAAACAGCCAACTCATTACTATCAGTTACAGTATGAATTTCACTTACTCTCATTGAATCCACAGGAACAAATGCCTCTGTTTGATATGGGAAAGGATTACTAAATTTTGAAGGGTCAAAAAATGGAACTTGTCCCACAGTCCTATAAATCACAAAATCATCAATACCCTCACCCATATCCCTATATATACCAAGTATCTCATCTGAAGAAGAGGGTTCTCTACTAAACGAACGGAACAAATTATTATTCTTAAGAAGATCTCCCTCTTTAAGATCGTCTGAATGAGATTTACGTTCTAGCCTAGTTAAATGACCGGATGGAACCATGTCACTGTCAGAGAGTTGCATATGATCAATAAGATAATGTATTTCCTCTGGTGACATCTTATGTATGATACTTTCCACATAACCCATAAGCCAAGTATCTATGTTGTCTTCAAGTTTTTGCATAAATCTTTCAGAGTGACCATCTGTATCAACAGCAACACCCATCCCAGTCATGTACGAATTATTGTTTGAATTTCTATTTTTACCCATTTATCTAATTAACACTCCATTATATTTGTTTGTATATTAATCAAACATATCAGGCACAGGATACAATGAAGGAATCTCCAACTCATCAACACTCATACTTCCCACATAATTTAAACCCCACTCATATAATTCCTCATGGTTTTCAACCCATTTTCTGGCAGAAACAATTTTCCCATCAACATCATTTACTTTAAAATCAGGATTATTTTTATAAGCAGATACAATTCCAATTATTTCTGCAAAGTCTTCACGATATTTCGTATCCACACTGTCAAAACCCTTACCATACCTGTCCTTACTATAAGCAGTAGCAGACCCATATTTATCAATTAAATTATGGATACTATGACTACCTGCATACCTCTCAAAACCATTAACAGTAGTGAAATCCAACCCATGTGCCATTTCATGATACAAAATAAATGGTATTTCCACCCGAGGAGTAAGTATCCTATCCGACATAAGTATACCATGACCCTCAGAAAAAAAGTCTTGATGATAAGCCAACCATGAACTTTCCTTTTTAAAGTTCTGATGATTACTTGCGTCATCAAACATTATGAACTGATTCGCTTTTTTAAGAATAGACGGTGCGTCATGATAAGCAGTTACAATTTGTTTCAAGTATTCAATAGAGTTTCCAGTCATTTCCTGGTAAAGTTCTTCATTGTATTCAAGCATATCCATGAAGATAGGTGTAATTACCAGTTCAGTATCATTCTCCCTATCATAAACACTTATATTTCCAAAAGAATCTTCACCCAATTCATACCCATAATACTTGCATAATGACTGAATATCATTTGACACACTTCCTACAGACAGACCCTTTGATGAACGATTTTTTCCCATAATACCTAATTAACCATATATCCTTCTTGTCCCATCATCAGAAAATGAAAATAACACATTTCTAGTACCATCATCCAAAATTTCCAATTCAGTAACCATACTATTTTCTTCATCAACAATTAACTCAAGATGATTACCATTCATCTCTTCCATAAACACGTGTATAATATTCCCATCTACCTTTTCAGTATGATGTTCCACATAGCAATCCAAGATCTCCTTGGAAGACTTGTTTTGAAAATATTTAATCGATTTATCCAATAAAACTGAACTAATATCTAATTCTAAATTAAATTTATGCAGTAACTCTTTTAAAGTAACTTCAGACATATCTCATAATCACCATCCTATTATATACAGTAAACCTATTTCTAAAAATTCATAACTCAAGCGTATCAGAAATTCTCTTTTTAGAATAATCTACAAATTTCTGAACATTATCTATTCCAACAAATCTTCGACCATATTTCTTACATGCAACTCCAACAGTACCCGTACCCATAAAAGGATCACAAACCACATCACCCTCACGGGTGGATAATAAAATACAAGTTTCGGGCAACTCTACTGGAAACCCACCATGTCCATATTTACTTTTAGTAGTTTTTCTTCCAAAATCAATATTAATTCTTGTTGAATTAAATGGCAATTCCCAAACATTACCTACATTTTTAGTTTTAAACAAGTCCGGATTAGAATTATATGCTACTTCTTTGTTCAAGACCACATTATTACTATCATGTCTTAACATAAATAAGAACTCATGTTGATTAGTTAATTGTCGCACCGTATTTGCAGGTTGCCTATTATAAACATACCATATTATAGTATCATGTAACTTAAACAGTAACTCATGAGTTGCTATATTGAGCAATTCATATGCTCTTATTGTTGTTTCACTATCATTACTAATGTTCAAATAGAATGTTCCATCAAACTTTAATACTCTTTTACATTCCTGCATCCACTTCTTTGACCATTTAAGATACTGATAATATGAATTAAAATAAGATTCATAAGCAAAACCTTTCCAGTAGGGAGGACTTGTAACAATACATTTAATACTATTATCAGGAATTTCTTTCAAAACAGAAATACAATCATCACATAATAACAAAACATCATCCATAACAATTAAAATATCCTATTATTGGTTGTTCAAAAGTGTACTTTTTATGTGGTTGGTGCGCATGCTCTAATTGAATAGTTTTATCCATATTTTTTCTCCATTCTAAATATCAACAAACAATTATTATAAACAAAAAGATAACCGTTTACCAATTATTCAAACACCATATCCCACGTATCAAGTATATCCCGTACAACATTAGTAGTAACAGCATTACCACAACACTTATACCGTTGAGTATCACTAATCAAACTACCATCAGCACCGGTCTTAGTCCAGTCATCAGGGAATCCCTGTAATCTCTCTGTTTCAACAGGAGTTAAACGTCTGACAACATAACCATCAAATGTACCAGCACCACAACCATCACCAGTATTTAATGTAGGAACACTTTCCTTCTGAACACGACCTCTACAATTATACTGATTAATAACAAAACCATCACCATCACTTGCTTCAGCATAACCCTTCCTTGTATTGTTACGAAGCAATATTTTAAGAGGTTTATCAGAGGTTATTGTTGAACTAAGCCCCTTTTCATCATATACATTTCCACTTTGACTTTTCTGATTAGGACGAATATTCCCTACTTTAATGATACGATCATTTTTTTCTGTATTGTTACGAAGCAATATTTTTACAGGTGCTTTGTAATCAGTACAGTTTAAGGTAGGACTTAAACCATTTTCATCATATACATTTCCACTTTGACTTTTTCCATTAGGGTTAATGTTTCCTATCTTATTAATTTTTGGTTGATTTTTGTCTTTAATTAGTTTAGGATCTGTTTTTTCAAAAACATAATTGTCTATTTTCTTAGAGAATGGCATCCCCCTAGGATGTGTTGTTACAGCAAAGAAGTTACCCTCTTTTGTTGAAGGAAAGAGTAATTCACCATCATCAACACATCCCACTTTTATTTGACTTGTTTTTGTAGCAGTAAGTGTTGGTGATATGCCCTCTTCACTGTATACTCTATTTTCTTCTTTATCTCTTTTGTTTTCAGGTTTTTCGTTTAATCTTACAAGTTGTGGTTCTTCATCCACAATCTTAGTACTACCTACATGACCACAAATTAATGTTGGTGAAATACCATTTTCATCAGTTACACTTTCATTTTTTTGAGTTGAACCAATACATTTTTCCACTATTAATTGATTGGCTCCACTATTATGTCCTCCTCCAGTTAAAGTCAATGAATTTTTATTGGAATCAACAAGTTTTTTTGATCTACCTTTAGTCCACAACCAGTTCAATGAATTATCTTTTTGACTTTTTCCTTGTCTGGCATCAACCGTTGCACCTGCTTTTCTGAGAGATAATATTTCTTGTCCACATCGTGTTCTAAGAAATCCTTTAATATATATCCTTTCCCTATTCTGGGGTACTCCATGGTTTTTGCTGTTAAATATCTCCCATTGTACATCATACCCCAATTCGGAGAGTGTCCTAAGGATTGTCTGGAAAGTTCTTCCTTTGTCATGAGATAAGAGACCTTTAACGTTTTCGAGTAAAAAATATTTTGGTTTTTTGTCTCTGAGAATCCTTGCGATTTCAAAAAAGAGAGTTCCTCTGGTGTCACTGAACCCTCTTCTTTTTCCTGCAACAGAAAATGCTTGACATGGGAATCCTCCAACCAAGAAGTCAAACGTTGGTAGGTCTTCTGTTCTGATTTTGGTAACGTCTCCGAGGTCAACGTGGTTTGGATAGTGTTTTTTGTAGATGTTTTTTGCATATTTGTCTATTTCACCGAATCCTATACAGTTTAATTTGTCAGCGTATCGACTTTGTTCGATTCCATATTCGAAGCCACCGATTCCACTGAATAATGATAAATAATTCATTATTTTTTAATTGTTCTCCTATAAATTTTTTTTTGATAATATTAATTATATCCTACATATTCTTTTTATGTTTTAGTATAAAATCTATTTTAATTGATGAATGTTATATTATATTAAAAAAATAATCAGAATAACTCTACACATTTATTAATCATTTGTAGGAGTAAATGGATGAAACTGAATATCACCATCAACAACTTCATAATAAGGAACATCCGAATATCCATACTCATTATCCAAATTTCGATTTAACATTTCAGCACCCAATTCCAATCTAACCCTATTTAAATTTACAAATTGTTGATTAACATTATCTTTACCACCCCTCAAAATACCATTCTCTCCAATTATATCATCAGAGGGTCTGATAAATTTAGACATTCTTCTACCACCATTCCATTCAATAACATAAGTCCAGTTAGATGCAAACTCAGAGTAAGCTTTCATTAATTCATTATCAGACATACTCTTTATTTTGTCAACATAGTCATCTACTTGCTTTGGTGACATGTTGGTTATTGTTTGGGTGGGTTGTGTTGGTGTGGTTGATTTATTCCTTGATTTTCCCATTATTAACTTCCTTATATTAGTGTTGTTTGTTTGCTGTGTTCTGTTTCTTTCAATCTTTGGTTGGCAATATTAAAATATTCCTTTTCCAACTCAATACCAATAAATTTCCTTCCAAGATTTAAACAAGCCACACCAGTACTACCACTACCCATCGTGAAATCCAGAACAGTATCACCATTCAATGTATATGTTTTAATCAAATATTCCAATAATTTTACAGGTTTCTGAGTTGGATGTGCAACTTTTTCCTTTGAATTAGATTGTACTCTTGGAAACTCCAATATTGTTGATGGATTTTTATAATCAGATTTCCACATTTCTTGATCAATAGCATCCGTACCAAACTTATCACCACCACCAAAAGCATTCAATCCCACTGAACCAGTTGGTTTATACTTGTTTCTTTTTAATCCACCCTCACTTCTTAGTACCATTTGTTTAAAATATTGACCTGCTTTTTTATAAAACACGCTAATCAGTTCATGGTATCTGAGTGGTTGATATTTTGCAATACCAATACTTCCAGGTATTTTCTTATCCCATATCCAATCATACCTATATTCCTTCATATTGGACGTTCTTAACAAGGAACTGAATGGTTCAAAACCAAACAGTACAATTGGTGTTGAATCACATCTTCTTAATTGTTTAATGCATCCCCACATTTCATCAAGAGGAATCATACTATCCCATTTAAAGTTAGTAGTATTATAAGGAGGGTCAGTCAGCACCAAATCTACTTTTGTTCCATCATCCACCAATTCTTGCATGACATTAATACAGTCACCATTATAAATAGTATAATTTTCTTTCTGAATCATAAGTTAAAATATTATAATAATTTGGTTTGTTTACCATTTTTTCCAACTTCATTTATTCTCTGTTTTGCCATCAAGTAATACTTCTCATCCTGTTCCATACCTATGAATTTTCTACCACACTGTAAACATGCCACTCCAGTAGTACCACTACCCATAAAACAATCCAACACAACATCATCAGGATTTGAATGAATTTCAATCCAATGCCTGATTAAAGATAATGGTTTTTCAGTAGGATGCTCAGTAACACCATAACTACTCTTATTAGGTGTTTCAAAGAAATTATGCATCTCCTTCTGTTGCTTAAAATTAAAAGTCCAACCAGCTTCACCCTTACTACCAATCCAAGCATACTCACAACTACTCAAATAATTCACTTTCCGAAAAGAAGGAACAGGATTAGTTTTATGCCATGTGAAAATGGTTCGTGTCCTCATACCATAAGCCTTACCAAGCCAACCAAGATAATTCACATCCTCCTTACTGAAAAAGGAAATCATCGCACCACCATCTCGGAGCAGTTGAGTACATAAGTTAAACCAATCTTCAGTGAAGTCTAAGAATTCCTCCCGTTCCATGTTATCCCATTCACCAAAATCATAATTAACTGGCTTTTTCCTCCTCATACATGGAGCATTCATTTTACTTCTGTCACGATTATCATTCTTTTTACTGATGTTGTATGGTGGATCAGTAAGGATAAGGTCCACTTCAACATTTTCATTTACTAAGTATTCCATCTGTTTGATACAATCACTGTGATAAATAATATAATTTTCTCTTTGAAACATAATACTTTGTTAGTTTAAATTAGTTAGTTTTATAATAAAACCCAAAAAAAATGTTTATATATTAATAAAGACGAATATAAGTATACAAGGTGATAATTATGACAACATTAAAAGAACTGCTAAAAAACTTGGGATTAGACATACAACTTCCAAAAGTGATGGAAGAATATGAAATATTCCCAACACACCCCTATACTGAATATCATACCGAAAAAACAGATGAAGGTGAAATTATAGTATTTACAGGCAGTAGTAAATTTAGTGGACATTATGATATGGAAGGCATCTTATTGGGACATAAGGAATTCCTAGAATGTTTTATCAAAGATGATGGTTCTCGTTTCGTTATTAGTAGTGTTGATAATGAGGGAAATACGCCTATTTATTAAACATTCTTTTTTTTTCACAAATCATTGAATGCTTTCTCAACATCCTCTAATGTTTCAGCATCCCATATTTTATTACCAAATTCTGCTAATTCTTTATGAGTTTTTGCCCATTCAATATAACCAACTGTTTTTTCATCATATTTTCCGGTTTTTTCATTATATTCTTTTACCAGTATTGATGCTTCAATTCTATTTTCACCATAAATTCGTGCTTTTCCTACTATTTCCATCAGATCTGCGAAACTTTCAGTCGCATACCTTGGATCATTTTTTTCACCATAACCCTGACTATATTCAGAAACATCCTTTTTAGAAATTAACTTCTTGAATTTGTCATTGTTGGTGAAACCATCTTTCAACACCTTTTCCATAGGTGTTTCTTCAGTTATCCCCTTTTTCATTAAGTCAAGATTGTGTGCATGCTCATGTATGATAGTTCCAATTATGAACATATCATCATTCCTAGGATTTTCTAAGAAATGGGCATTAATGAATATGTTCCCCCTGTTCCAATAAGACTTTCTCCAGTTTGGAATATAATCGAATTTTATTTCGTTCAAATCATGTCTGAATAAAGAGGGGATTTCATTGAGTTTTTCAAACATTTCATTAAGGGACGCATATTTAATTTCAGTAGCTCTGTATTTATCATAGAATGCTGATGTCATTTTTAGCTTTGTTCCATCATCCATTTCAAGGATAACATATTCTTTAGTAATTTCTCCAATTTTTATTTTGTTGTCAGCACAAGCATCTATTAATTCTGTAGGATCATCCCATCCATTATTCAGAAAAGCCATTTGCATCCGTATGTCTTTAGAGTCCCTATTTTCTTTTAATGTTAATGGCGAATAACTATTTTTTCTGTTTTTTCCCATTTTCTTTTCTATAATTATTGAATCGTTCTTGTATTATCTCTATATAATCCTTCGATAATTCCATCATCAGACATCTCCTCCCAGTTTCTTCACAGGCAATTAATGTGGAACCAGAACCACCATACAAGTCCAACACTACATCATTGGGTTCAGTGTAATCACATATTAAATCCATTAATAATCCTACAGGTTTCTGTGTTGGATGTACTCTTTCTTTGAGTTCTAGTCTTCGTTCACCCTTCCTCACCATTCCACTCCATGTGTGATGATAGCAGTCAACACGTTTTCCCGGAAGGTTAGTCCACATCAGTTCACAGTCACTGAAATGATTCCGTTTGCCATCAAGAGAAGGTTTCTTATACCATACCAACCACTTGTTAGACTGAGGAAGATTGTCTGCGAAATAGTTTCCTCCGAATAGTATTGTAGGAACATTCAGATCCAATAGGTGCTGTGGGTCGAAGGGTTTGTCATCATTGATGACAGGTTTATATGTTCTTGCAGGAATGATCTTGTTATCATTAGGTGTGTGTGTGTTGTGAATGTTTTGCTCGGTTTTGCACTGATTCCGACTTCTTGAATGGTGTGATTCCCGGACCTCCCTTGTGTCCGACCCTCCCTTGAATTGTGCTGAAGGTTGACTGTATTGAGGACTGACTCTGCCACCCACCCCATCAGATGAAGGTTGAACAATACTAATACCATACGGTGGATCAGTCAACAACAAATCAACCTCCAGGTTACCAACAAGTTTATCCACATCTTTTTTACTAGTTGCATCCCCACAGAGTACTCTATGAGAACCTAATTTAATAATATCTCTAACCATAACACTCCAAAATAATTATTTTTATCCTAAAGAAATATCTACCAACAACACTTTACCATCCCCTGTTTGAGTTAAATCTTGAAACTGGGAATCACTTGTAACATCAGTTACTTTATCAACAATCCATCCTTCATCTGGATAACCATGTAACAAATGTTCTTCTTGCCATGAATAGTAACTATCCTCATAATCACTCATATCAAATGATTTAACATTGCCATTTGTTCTAAAGATAATTAACTGGTCAGACCCACCCATTTCTTTAGCGTACTGTTTTGAAGCAGTCATGCTTTCGCTAAAAGAAACATAATAACTATTAAAATCTATAGGGTCTCCCTCTTCAAGATTTGGGAAGTGTTCTATTTTATCAACTCTTGTGAACTGGTGGTTGGATGAAATCATTTGTTCATCTATGTAATCTGTTATTTCGTCATTGTCCATGAATGACATGTCATCATTATCAACGTAATTTGTTAATTCTTCATCAACCATGTCAAGGAATTCATTATCCCATTCGTAGTTGGATAATGTTAGTGCATAATTATTTCGTTGTCTGTTTTTTCCCATTTATGCCTCCGAATAGTTTGGTATCCATCGGATGATAGGTTCGTAAATGTTATTTTTTTCCCATATTATCCAACAATAACATATTGCACTACCCCTCGGTTTCTGCCCCTGTCGGAGACATTCAATTCTTTTGGTGAATACATATATCTTGCTTGGTGGTATTTCCTTGAAGATTTCCTTATGTCTTTGAATACCTTCAAGGAACTGTATTTTAAGAAGCATTGCCACTTTGTTCTTACATAATTTATATGCCTGTAACACAAATGGTGTTATGTTATTATAGGGGGGATTTGTGATTATATCCCCATCAAACACAACTTCTTGTTCCAGAAAATCAGACACAACAGTACCACTATAACCATAATCATGAATATCACTACTTTTAACATTATACCCATGATTTAGGAGTGTTCGACTAATATTTCCTTCACCACAACATGGTTCCCATACATTTTTGTTGAATGTTTCATACTTGAGTAACCATTCCACAGCACTAGGTGGTGTGCCATAGTAATCAAGTTCTGGTCTGCCATGTGTGGTATGGTCATTATGTAATCCTAATGTTTTGAAAGGTCCTTTATACTTCATAATCCCTTTAATCCATTATCTATTCCCTTTTTTTGTGGTGTTATATCTCTTCTATTTCTACCAATCGTACTTTCTTATTTTTAATTTTGTCCCATGTTCGTGTTGGTATGGTGAATTTTTTATTATATTCTAAATCTTGTGGTGTTGTTTCAGTAATTTTTGTTACTCTGTAGTTTTGTTCATTATTCACCCATACTTCTTGTTCTTCATGAGTATCCATGTCTTTGGTTACATCATATGCTCGTCCTTTTTTTATGTTGAATAATGTTACATCATCTCTCATTAAAAGTGATTCTAGTGAATGTTTTTCTGCTGTATCCTGTTCTTTGCTGAATGCTTTGAATGTTCCGCCTTCAGTGAATTGAAACTCTTTACCTTCTTTTAATTTTTCCTTGTTGAACGTTCTAGTAGTGCTTTCTGCACGATATATTCCACCAGATCCACTTGTTATTTGTGTGATGTTTTCCATGTTTGCTTTAACATAATCTATTTCTTCTTGTGACATTTCTTGGTCTATCCAGTCATATGCTCCCATTATCCATAAGTTTTTATGGTTTTCTAATTGTTGTATTGTTTCTTGTGAAAATGTGTGTTGATTTGTCCTATTTTTACCCATACTCTTAATTATTTCCTCCTTTTTTTTGTTCCTATCTATTTTGTTGGCAGCTATAGTTCAAGTTTTGTCTGTTTGCTTTGTTTGGCTTCTTTTATCCTTTGTTTCGCAATGTTGTAATAATTCTCATCCAACTCAATTCCAATGAATTTACGGTTAATGTTCATACAAGCAACACCAGTAGACCCACTACCCATAGTAAAATCCAATACAACATCACCCTCATCAGTGTATGTTTTCACTAAATATTCCAATAGTTTTGTGGGTTTTTGGGCTGGATGAAAACTACCTCTCCTAATTTTGTCAAAAGTGATTAAGGTTGTTGGATTTTTATATTCATATGTTTTTTTCAGAGGAATAAAATTATCAGTTCTAGCAGTATCACTTTTTACCATACCACCCCCACGGATTGGTTTATCCCTTTTTTGCATTTGAGGATTATATTTTGATTTTCCGCCATTCTTCGTGAACACCATGATTTCTTCTGTTTGTTGCATTGGACGATATTTCGCATAGTTCATTCCAGATGGAATTTTTTTGTTCCATACCCAACAATATTTGAATCCTTGTATATTACTTGTGATAACATTTGCAGTGAATGGTTGATTCCCAAATAGTAAAATTGGGGAAGTATCTTCTTTTGTTAATTGATTTATACAATCCCACATCGGTTCAAATGGAATAACTGAACCCCATTTACAATGAATTGTACCATAAGGAGGGTCTGTTAGTATGAGGTCTACCTTAACACCAGCTTCTATGAGTTGTGGCATTATTTCAAGACAGTCACCATGATACAATTGGTATTCTTTATTCATATTATCTTTAATACTTCTCCCATCAATTATATTAGTTTTGTTTGTTTGCTTTGTTTGGCTTCTTTTATTCTTTGTTCTGCTATTTTATAATATTTTTTATCAAGTTCTATTCCTATGAAGTTTCTACCAGTTTCCATACAAGCAACACCAGTACTACCACTACCCATAGTAAAATCAAGCACAGTATCATCTTTATCTGTATAAGTTTTAATCAAATATTTCAGTAAGGATACTGGTTTCTGTGATGGATGCACACGATTACCTTGACTATTCCTTACTGCTTTAAAAAATTGAACACTCTCAGGATATTTTCCTCTTTTTAAATTAATTTCAGAAGACTCTAATGACAAACCACCATTAACTTGGTTTGTACTGTTTTTAAGTTGTTTATCCCTATTTACTTTACCACCATTTTTAAAGCGTTTTTTCGTACTATCCAAATACTCCTGAAATTGTGGATTATATTTAGGTAACTTCTGGTAAAACACGCTAATTATTTCATGATATTTCATAGGCATTTTCTTAGCTGTTGCAAAACTACCAGTACTATTCTTATGCCAAACCCAATCATACCGAAACTCTTTCTCATTACTTAACCTTAAATGAGAACTAAAAGGTTCAGTACCAAACAAACACACAGCAGTATTTTCCCTTGAACAAGAATGAATCAAATCCCACATCCCATCAAAAGGAATTACCGAATCCCATTTACACGCAACTTTACCATACGGCGGATCAGTTAATACCAAGTCAACTTCAGGCAATTCACCAACACATTCTAAACAATCACAGTTAAACAAGTCATATGACATAAAAAAAAATATAAACCTCCTAACACTAAAAAAAAGAAATAATCTCCAAAAAAAAGAAATACTACACGAATAAACAAGAAAAAGATAATAAAAAATAAAAAAAAGAGGGATGCTGATGAAGTTATAAATGAATAAAAAGAGCAATAATCATCACAACAACACTCACTATGATTTCGAGGGTCACTTTCTTATAAGTATTCCTGATGTCCAACAATTCTGCCTTAATCTCCTGAATACTCTCACATTGATTTTTAACCCTTTCATCAAGAGTGTTGAACTCCATTTCCACACCACTACAATTATCATCGATATGGGCTTCCATCCTCAATACCTTTTCGGTGATGGAACGAAATTCTGCATCAGTACTACCCTTCAATTTACCACAACATTCATCAACATCCTTAAGGTGGTTAGCTTGTACTCTCTGTCTTTCTTTTAATACTTCTATAGCAACTTCCAAATCCTGTTGGTTCATGCTCCCCCTTCCGTTTCACCAAATTCTGATTCCAATAATTCTTCACTTTGTTTTTCAGTCAATGTTTTTCCAGCAATGAAACCACCCAATATACTTATTGGAGTAGTAGTTACTGTTACCAAAGCAAGAATTATATTCACATCATAACTTGTAAAACCCACGAGACCAATCAAACCAATCAGACTCACTATTGCATATAGTCCTAAAATTAATATGATTAATGTTTGTGTTTCAGTTTTCATATTTTCCCAATATTACAATCTGGAACACCTTCTCTCTATATAATATAAAGTTAACCATAAAAAAAGAAAAAAACAACAAAAAAACAACAAAAACAACAAAAAAAGAAAAAACACAAAGAAATAAACAAAAATAAAAACAAAAACACATACAAATAAAGAAAAAAAGAAAAAACACAATTAAAAAAAAGAAAAAAACAATACTATCCGATAGTTTCCTCAACAACCCTTATTTCATCTTCAGTTAAACCATATAACTGGTATACTAATTCATTAATTTTCTGATCTGCGAGTTCTATTTGTTTTTGTAAAAGTTTACGTTCTGTAGGAGTATTTGAATTTTGGAGTTCTTTGTTTAATTGTATCATTTTATTAACTAGGTTGATTAAGTTTTCATTGTTTAACTTAGTTGATGGTAAAGGAAAGTGTTCAAAGGAATGTTTACCAAAAGAGTAATATCCTCCTTTAAAACAGGATGCGACTTTTGATATGAAAAATGTTGTGATATTTGAGTTTAATATTCCTAATAAATATTTTAATTCATTAATATCGTTGTTTTCTGTTGTGATAGCATATCCACCAGCATTTCCTCCACCAACATAAAAGTATTCTCCTTTTTCATCTAAAGTAAATGATCCTTTTTGGCTTAATACCTGATATATGATTTTTGGTTTTTCCATAATCAGTAAGTTTTTTGGATATGGATATAACCACCAATTTTTTGTATCTACATTACTTCTTTTAAGTAGTTTATCTTTAGTTGAGTTAAGATAATCAAATGTTAATGGATATTGTTTCAGCTCTTTTCTGGTTAATGGTATTAATTCCTCGTTTGTTATATGGTAAGGGAAGATCAACCCATTATTTGCTTTTGGTTGTTCATATCTTTTTATTTCTGCTCCTTTTAATAAAGGTTTTAGTAAATTGTTTTCTAATATTAATTCTTGTTTAAGATATTTAGATTCTATTTTGGTATTTTTTTCTTGTTTTTCTATTAACGGAATGATATATATTTTATCAGCACTAGTTTGTAATCCAACAGATATATTACATAAATCAATAAGTTTTGTAGGTATATCATATAATTTATTAAATACTTTCTCTTCATCCCCAGATACAAATATCCATTCATCAGATGAAACTTTGTCAAAGTTTAAGTATTTATTCTCATTTTCTGTATACTTTGTTTTAAATTTAGTCAAATCTTTTATTCTATCATAATAAAATTTTTTATTTTCCTGTTTGTTTAAGAATAATAGACACGTGTAAGTGGTGGCATTGTCAAATACCTGTTGGTCTCCAAAGTGAATGATTTTTGTTAAGTTCTGTTTTTCAGATATATATTTTCTTAAAGGCATACCATATTGTGCTGTGAAAAATTTATGAGGTAAAATATAACCCATATTTCCGTCTTTGTTTAGGAGTTCTACAGCTCTTTCAACAAATACTATGTAAATGTCAAAATTTCCTTGAGTAGGTGTTAGGTATTTTTCTCTACAGTAATCTGTAGTTTCTTTACCTGTTAATTGCATCCGAATATATGGTGGATTACCAATAACAATATCGAAGCCACCATTTTCAAAAATATCTGGGTATTCCTCTTCCCAATCAAATGGTTTGATTTCCTTAACTTCTTCCAGAGACATTTCTTGTTGATTCAGTATATCACTACCAATTAAACTGTTACCATTCTTTATGTTACTACTGAGGTTTGGTAATACTCTTTCATGGAACAATTTCTGTTGTGACTCCAACAAGTCTTTGTTCTGGTCTTCCAATACTTTCAATAGTAAACTGAGTTTGGTTACTTCCACTGCCAGTGTGTCCAGGTCTACTCCATATATATTGTTTTTGAGTATTCTTTTCTTTTCACGGATAGTTAAGTGTTTGAGTCCTTTTCGGTCTTCATAAATAACATCTTTTGGTGGTTTTTTCATATTACTGTAATAGTCTAAGTGGTAATCCAGGAGGTACTGGTATGCTCGTATTAGGAAGCTTCCACTTCCACAAGCCGGATCTATGACTTTGAGTTTGCTTATCTGGTTTGGTGTTTTGTCCTTGATTTTTTCACCAATGGTATTTTCCACAATGTAATCCACAATGTACTGTGGGGTATAATATACTCCACCAGCTTTCTTGACTTCAGGTTTTTCCTCAACTTTAGCCTGATGTCCTGGTGTTAAACGGATTACTTGGCCAAGGAACTGTTCATATATTTTACCAAGTATTTCCGTGCTTATAAGGCTGAACTCATAAGGACTGTTAGGATAGTACAAGTTTTTAAATATTTCCTTAAACACTGCATCATCAATAGTTAAATCAAGGGTGTATGTGTCTGTGGTGAAGTCTTCTTTGTCGTAAGGATTAAAATGGAATAACCCACTGTTGTATTTTTCATCAGCTTTCTTACAGATTTTAGCAAATTCTGTGTATATGTTTTCTTTTTGCAATAGTTTTTCTAGTTGGTTGCCTGGTTCTATTCCTCTATCTTCAGCAATCCTTAGGAATATTATCCGGTCTATTGTCAGTTGGACTGCATAATTCAAGTCTTCTATAGATAAGTCTTGATTTCTTAAGGCAATATTACGTGCTAATAGTAACCTCCAATGTTCTATCTCTTTTAGGAACTCATCATCTACTTCACTTGTTCCTTTTTTATCATGTTTTACATTGTTGGCATAGTTGTCAAACTTACCACTTAATACTGCATCTTTACTGAATATGTTGTATATTTCATCCCATTTATCAACATAATCTGTGTATTTATAGTATTTAATTCTTCCAATACTGGCATTCTGGTTTTTATCTGGCTTAATAGTTGTATCATATATAGCAAATTCCTCGAAATCTGTGAGAATACATAATGGTAGTTTAGCACTCCAACCGTACCTTCTGACTTGGAAAGCATGTTCTTTATTTGTGGCTATATCCTGATTTGGTTTTTTAGCTTCTACAAAGAATATTCTTTCACCACCCAATCTGAAGGAGTAATCCGGTGATTTGGTTTTACTACCAACTTTAATACTGTCCTCAAACACTACCTCTCTGAATCTTGCACTTAATCCTTCATTACGCACATTCCAACCCAGTTCTTCAAAGAATGGATTCAAGAATTTTACTTTAGTGTTTTCTTCATCAAATACTTCTGGATTAGTGTATTCGTGTTTGTTTTCTTTGAAGTCTTTTACTAGTTCTATTATTTTTTGTGGTGCAGGCATAATTTATCACCTCGGATATTTTGTTATATTAGATTTTGTTTTTATTTTTCAATAAATTTTATTGTGGCACAAAATAGTGTTGTACCACAATTTTACATAATTTATGTTGGGGGAACTGACGGAATATGATATTTCTTACAACTCCCCTAAAAAAAATAGTTTTTTTTTAATATCATTCCCTTTACATTAAATCTATTACATTACAAAGATCACCAGAACTTAATGCTTCACTGAATTGATCTTGATTTACAAGTATCTTTTTATATAAGTCATATAATTGTTCATTAGTGTAATCTTTACATAAATCATTATCGATTAATTCCAGTAAAATGGTTAGTGAGGGTGTGTTTAGTTTAAACCATGTTCCCCACGTGGTTAAGTGACAGATTTGTTCATTATTGTCTTGGATATACTGTGCTAATTTTTCATAGTTCATATTCAATCATCTCTTCCGAGTAACAGTTTAGTAACAATTTCTTGTTCAATTCCTTTTTCACTACAGAGTTTAATAAGGTATAATTTAAATCTGTTGTCTTCCAACAATTTTTCTGAGAAATCTATGAATTCATCAGTATCCAATGATGTGGCTTGTTCTAGTACTAATTCGGGTTTGGTTTTTTGTAATCCTAGTTCTTTTTCTACATTATCCCATAGTTGAACTGCCCAGTCTGGACCACCATCTTCAATAGTTTGAATTATAAATATTTCATCTTCTACTAATTTGAATAGGTGGTAATTTTTTTCCTGGTTTTTCCTGCTGCCCCCTATGGAGCAGTCTAGGTATAATATGTTTGGTTCAAGGTTCACGTTCTTTACTCGTTTGTTGGCTATGAATTCACCGTTTAGGCTGTATCCATTGTTGTAGTCTTTGTCCAGTTTTGTGATGGTTTTTACCCATCCGCCATTGTATCTATTGAACCCTTCTAAGTTTTGTTCTAAATTTATTATCATATTTCATCATCTCTAGATAGTTTTTTTTCCAGGAAGATATTGATGTTATACTTCCATGACTATATTATATAATTCAAAGTATTTAAATGTTTTTATTTTATTGAAAAAAAAATTAAAAAAATTGTTCAGGAATGTATTTTTTAATGACTTTCCTCGGACAATCATACTGCAAATATTCAAATAATTCAGAAATAAGAAATTTATCATTTTGAGGGAGAGATTTAATCTCCAAAGCCACATCCACCAACTCCGGAGGAACATTTAAAGTGTATTTAGAATCCAGAGACATTGTTAAATACCCCAACACCTTACATATATCATCATACTCAAAACCCTTATACAAAATTTCCAAATCATTGGTAATAGGAGTTACAAAATACGAAAAATCCTTAAGATATGGTTTATAAAGATCATCAGTTAATACTACATTAGACATATTCATTCACCACCATTCTCATCAAATTCTTTATAAAGTAATGTTAAATACTTAATGTTCCAACGAGTGCTTTTATTCATAATATAAGGACACAACTTAAAAAGAGAATTATCCCCTGAATACATTGGAACGGTAATCTCGGAAATACTTTCCAAATAATTATCACTGACATGTTGCTTGATTTTGTTTATTTTTACTGTGAAATATAATGTTCTATCCTCATCACAATAAAATTGTTCTGGAAACGCACCAAACCTATCCAACACCGTTTTTCCAATATTCATAACATACGGATACATTAACTGATAAAATCCATCCTGTTGGTGCAAAATGTTTTTCCTTGGAACATTAATCCAGTAATTATCCACTGCTGATTGTTTCAGTATTTCCTTCCTGTTTTTATAAAATTGATATTTGTACTTCATTCTTTTGTCAACTCTTCGTACTTTCTGAGGAATGCTTGATACTCTTCATTTGTATCATTATCATCACTTACCTTTGTTGAATTATTACCAATACCCTTTCTAGCTCTTTTCTTGTTTTGAAATATTAACCAATTATTATCATAATTTGCGGCCATAAATATCATATCCCCTTTACTTAGTGTTATAATTCTATTAACTTAATACAATAACATAAAATACAACCATTGTTTACCAAACTTTGCATTTTCCTTAGAATCCAATCAAAAGTTTCAACTTCATAACAATAAGTTATTTTATCATTCAAATGTTGAAATACTCTGAAATCAATTTCATGATATATATTATCATTATAAATGAATGGTTTTTCATCCGTCAACAAGGGAACTGTGAGTAAACATTTGTTATTTTTATAGTATTCATCTAAAGATAATGAAAAAACCGTGCTTACTTCAACAATCTTATTGTTTGAATTATACTTTATTTTCAGAACATCCAAACTTTCAAAAGGTTCAACATCATATTCCATTTTACCACCATTAATGTAGCAACTCATATTTTTATCCTATCCCACTAATTTTTCTGTTTATATTCTTCATAATCCTTTTCTTGCAGCTGGTCAAGTTTTTTTCTAAGCATAACATTCTCCTGAACCACAAAAGACAGTGATTCAAGAGTATCATCATACTCATTCAGAGTTTTAATACATTTTGTCAATGAAAGATACTCGTCTGCGATCTGGTCATATACTTTACCATCCTTTAATCTAAACCTTTCTCTCATTATAACTTATCCTCCAAATTCACATTTTCTTTATATTTAGTTTCCTTTCTCCAACCAGTATGCTTTATTAGTTCCTTTGAAATCATACTGTCGAATTATTCTCTGTTTATAGTCCACACAACACGTTCGATTTTCCACAAATTCATGTAACAGGACACAGAGTTTTTTCATAACCTTACCGTTATACACAGTTTTCCATCCATTATATACGCAAGAATCACAGATCATATTAATCACCAATTATCCATTCCCAATTATTTTGTTCCTTCCACCCTTCCGTATTTGTTTTTGATGTTTTTCCATTCATACGGTTAGTCCACTCTCATTATATGACCAGTTATTTTCCTGGTACACATATTCAGTATACCTCCTAAGTTGTGTTTTATAATGCCTTTGTGTTCTTCGAGATACTGCTATGTTATCAACATATTCACTTATGTGTTCATATGATTGTTTGATAGGTATTTTTTTAACATTGAGAAAATTATCAAATTTGAACACCAAATTTTTATGCAAAGGTTTGTAAGAAAAATTTTCACAATACTCTTCATAATAATCATGTAATCTTTTTTTCATAAAATAAACATCCTCCAATTGGGTTCTACTTTTTACTTACTTTTTTTTTGATCAGACAATGTGGAATCGGAACCCACACATTGTGTCCTTGTCCTTAGGCATACAATATTAATCACCATTATCTATTTCATTACTCCAACATTTGTTCTGTCAAATTGGAGAGTGATTTTATAACAACATTCTTCGGGAATCCTGACAGATATGCTCTTGAGGGGATTCTTTCCTTCAAGGATTTCAGGAAACTTCTGTTTAGTTATATAATACACAAGAACATATTCTCTCAAATTCCTAAGCCAATCTTGCAGGTTACTGAAATTCATTTTAAGTTCCCCTACTTCAACACTTTTTCTAACATCTTCACAGCAATAAACCAAAAATGAATTGATGGATTTTGAATATCGTTCAAGAAAATCAACATAATATGTTTCAACATCATACCTTGAGAATATTGGGTTAAATAAGTCTGTGAAGAAGGATAATAATCCAATTTCCATATCCCTTATTTTTTTAGTATAACTCTTTGTTACACTACATATACATTCCATTTAATTCCCTACTAACTTAACTAATCCATTTTCAATTATGATTTCATGAATATCACAATATCCGCATCCGCCATCATACAAAATTCCGATTGGCAACTCCTCATCAAAGTATTCCAATGCTTTTTTTAAAGAGGCAACAGTGGCTCTGTAATCAGACCTAAATCCAAATTGGGTTTTAAAATCTTTTTGTTCGACTTTAACTCTTTTTTCTTCCATCATCTTTTTCACCGTCTTATTTATTCATTGAAAAATTGGGTGGGGGAGGATTTGCACCTCCTACAAAACAAGCCTCCTCAAGGTGTTCTATGTTCATATTGTTCTTGTTCATATCCTTTTTTTTAGGGGTAAAAATCAAGGTATTAGAGGTGATGTCTCCTGAGAGAGTTAATCTTTGGAACTCGCACTACTCATCACACATTTAGTTATAGTCCTCATCCATAACATATAATGTAAATAATGAAATGGAAATTATAATTGTGAGGTAGACGTAGACATGGAGAGGTTTCACATCACCATCTTATTTTTATGTAATTAAAAAAGAATACCGAGAAACTACATATTCTCATTACCCACCCATATTAAACTATTTGAAAGGCATTTCCCCTTTTTTAGAGTACCCTACCATCTCAATTCTCCATATTTATTCCATAACGGTTTCATGAAGTAGATCCATTCTTTTTTTCTATCATAAAGTGGATGTACTTTGTAAAACATGCAAGTTTTTTTGTTCACACATTCTATGAGTGTAAGACAAGCAACTGGTTTGTTTCCATCCTTAACCACATGAACACATGTTTTACACAATTCGTCATTCTCCATTATCTTCCACTTCCACATTAACTATCCATGTTCCATGGATTTTCATTTGTTCAAACACCAAATCACTGCATTCAAAATAATATTCATCACCATTTGTACTGTGAAGATATAGGTGATGTTGTATTGTTGGCTTGTATTCTACAAGGTGTTGTATGAAATTAACAGAATCCCTATGAAAAAGAATGTTTTCCCCATAAACTGTTAAATTAACAGGTTTACCTTTTAAGGAATATTCATAGCCATGTGTGTTCTCCGGAGAGTTGTATTCATCACTAAGAGTACAATGTTTTTCAAAGAAAGTTTTCCAATCCATCATATTCACCCTCATCATCTTCCAATCTTTTCAGCTCCATTGTAATTTGAACAGATTCGGATACATAATCGGTTACTACAGAAAAATTTTTTACATATTTCTCGAAGTATTCATATTTCTCGAAGTATTTGCAGATTCTGTCCTGTACATAAATGGGATAATCTTCATAATTGATTATTTTCAACTGATTACCAGATAATTCAATAATACAATCATCTGAAAGATTCAACACTTCCCTTATCCATGATTCAGCTTGTTTTTTCTGTAGAAGAAACCTTCTCCTATCTTGTTGATAAATGTAAAAAATACTTTGCAAATTTCTTTCAACATCATTTTTCATTTCCGACATATCTCATCCCCTCTCTTTCAAATAAATCACCATATTAATCTTCAAAATATTCTGAGAACTCCTTTTCAAATTCATTTCTTGTCGGTGTCATAAACGCAACCAAATTCTTCGATTCCTCAAACAATCTTATTCTATTCCTAATGCTTTCATCTTCACTTCTTAGTTTAACACCACTACCCAAATTGGTTATAATATAATACCCCTGTAGTGTGTGGTTTATCCAAGCAGTTATACCTTTGGATGTTATGATGATTTTTAAGTCATCACCTTTTTCAGTTGGTGTAATTTTCGCTTTGAAAACCATTAAAAGTACACTCCCTCATTTCATTCTGTTTTATCATTCTTCAAGGACTGTAATTCATATTGCACATCATTCCATTTGTTGAAATAAATATGATACAAATCCCTTGTAATATTATGATGTTCTTTTTCAATCCGCAGTTCTTGTTTCAGTTCGTAACACTTTATAATCAACAGAACCATCACCACTATAATTACGGCACCTACAATACCATCCGGAATTATCATGTTTCACTCCAACTCCTCTTTCAGCATTTTGATTAGGTTGGTCATTCCCATAACCAATCCGACGGCATCTATTGTTTCCTGTGTGAATGTTTCACTACCATCATTTATCTGTTTTGCAAGTAAAAGGTTTCTCCAAGCCTTCACACTAGTAATCAATTTTTCTGTGTCTTTGTTTACACTACTTCCCAGCATTTCTTCAAACATTTCCTGTATATTATGAGGCACTGGTGATTCTCTTTCAGCGAACCATTTTGATCTTTCCATGAATGTTGGATTAATCATATCTTTCCATTCACCACCAACATCTACTTTTCCAAGGGTTTCATAATGCCCCCATGGTGGATAGAATGTTAATTCATCTCCAAACTCGAATGTTAATTCATCTCCAAACTCAGAGTTAAGTATTTTTTTCATGTTTTCCTGTAGTTTATCTCTCATGTTTTCCAAATCTTTTTTATCATTTTCTTCTGTCATTTTAATCCTCTTCCTTTTCTATACACAATATGCTTCCTTCCCAGTCATAATGGTAATTGTAGATAATGTAATTGTTCCATCTGAGGTAATCTGTTATTCTTTGTATCATCTTTTTATCCAGTTTGTAATGATTTTCGGAGTCATCATAAGTTATGAATAGTTTTTCCTTGAAGGTATCATAATAGCAGACAATATTGTTTTCAGGAACATACAATATATGGCATTTCATAGGGTCTGTACATAATTCCACTTCCTGAGAATAAAGATATGGTGGTTCTGGTGGCGTGTCCTTTTCATCAACAATTATTTCATAGCCACCATAATCTTTTGATGTGATGTGAATATACTCTATAATCTGCGTATTGGTGATAGGTTTCATTGTATTGTTTCCCAGTATTTCCCAGTCATCTGCAATAATATCACTGAAATCAAAATATGACTTGGAAGGATTAATTCCGTTATCATATACTCGCATTACATCAGTTTCACAGAGATAAACATAATTCTTCAAGTATTGTGGACCTTGAAAATCTTTCACACGGTATGCTTTACTTCCTCTTTTGAGGTATGGTAGTATTTCTTCAAATTTCATCTTCAATCACTATCCCATTTTTTTTATGTTGGTATGAATACTGGCATTATCTGTGTTGGTTTCTCCTGTTCATGTTCAAATTGTGTTAATCTGTATTTTCTGATAATCTGTTTCTTTTCAGTATAATTGCATTCAATATAAGATTTATTGTATTCCTCATAGCACATATCATCAATGATGACATTATTTGAATATTTGTATCTTTCTGTTTCATCCTTTGAGGAATCATCAACAACAATAATTCCTGTAACTATAATGGCAATCAATACCAATATCATTACTGCTACATTGAGTTTTTGTTCAATCATCACCACCACACAACCTCATACTTATCATTTTCTACTGTCATTTTAATCCTCTTCCTTTTCTATGATTGACGCCTGTTAAAATATTCTTTGAAATCCTCATCCACTGTTGTATCTTTCCCACAATGTCTACAAGTCCATGTAGTTCTCCCCTCACTTAGTGTGAATGGAATCATGAACCTACGATACCCACATCGTGAGCATACAGGGAGGTCTTTGAATAATCCTCCTATTTCTGCATCTAATTTCTTGTTTGTTGAGTTTTGCAGTACATTTTCTGTGAAGTAATCATCTAATTCTTCTGATAGTAATGCTACTGGAGAATTTTGTCTTTGTATATGTTCTTGTAGTATATGATAGTTTGCGAGTAGTAGTTCATTTGTTAGTTGTTGTTTTTTGTTTATTTCTTCTAATTTTTTCAGTATTTTTTCTTCAGTATTAATCTCATTAGTCATTTCCTTGTTACCCTCTCTTTGTATTTACAAGATGGTTTTGGATTATCCTCATCAAAATGTACCCTTTGGTTTTTAAAACATTCGAAATATGGAAATTCATCATTTAAGTTTTCATAATACTCATAATCGAGATATAAATGTTTGCAGTCATGACATTCAGAACAAATGTCTTCTAATAAGTCAGAGTAATAATTCTTATCTTCTTCAGATACAGTCATTTCATTGTTGCCCCCTATCAACTTTTCATAATACTCTTCTCTTTTCTAATTCATAAGACTCGTTTCTAAGCATTTCACATATTTCCATTTTTTCTTTGAAGAGTTCTTCATAGGATAGTGCAGTTTCTATTTCACCATTTATCTTTTTCTGATTCTCTTCAAATAGTAATAGATTCACTTTGTACAACTGAAGTAGGTGTTCATCAGTCATGTCATAGTATGGATTTTCTATTTTGTACTTCATTCTTGTTATCTGATCTTCGATGATTTCTTCAGCAGAAGTTATCTTCTCATGTCCCATTGTTGTCGCCTTTATTATCTTTTTTAGCACATATTTCAAGAACATAAGTTACTGTAATATCAGCATTGAACCATATTGAGAAGGGTCTACCTACTGATTGAAGGATTTCCAACTCATAATCATAAATCACATACTCCCTATCTATAACTACATCTATCCTTCCTGAAGTAATGGTTATCTTTTTAATATCACTTAACCCTTTTTTGAGAAAATATCCCATGAGTATATTCTTCAACTGGTTCTGAACAGGTTCAAGGTATTCTATCATCCTTGATAAACGGAGTAAGTTATCCTCCACACTATCTGCATATCTTTCAGTATCCTTGTATTCATAGACTATTCTTTCATAGTTTTCAATGTCATCAGTTATCATTTTTTTTATCCAACCCTTCATGAATTATTTTCTTATATTATTGACAAACCACCTTAACAGTTTTCCCTCTTCTGTGTTCTTGTGTATTTCTTCCGTTATTTCATCATAGATACAAAATTCTTCTGCGAGGTAAGGTATGTACGGTAATTCAGCACCCGTGAGTTTTTTTCTGTGTTCTTTCCATTTTTCAACTATCGTCATCTTTTTTGGCATTATTCACTCAATCCCTCTGACATTGAAATTTGACATTCTTCCAGTATCGCATCAAGTATATCTTCATCAAAAAGGAAGTTACACTCATCCCCAGCACGACAACCTTTAGGTGAGGCAAACTCACATAATGCACATTCCCTATCATCGTCAAGATTACATAGTTTGTTTTTGAGTTTGGTTATGTTTATCAATTTTATCTTATCCATCACTTCACCTCACCGTAATTTTCTCCAGAACTTTCTTCGCAATATAATCCAATTCATAATCAGTCAAACACTGTGGATTGATATTGGATTTGCATTCCCGTATACATAGACAAGCTTCCTCATAATCATAATAGACACATGAAACAAAATAATTACTTATTCCACAATAATGGGTTAATTCATTCAGTAACCTTTGTGAAACACCCTTATATACTGGAGGTTCATTCCAATAATCTGGCTCAATATACAGTTTTTTCATATCTTTACTGTAATCCATGTACACTGTGAAAGGTTCATTTTCAAATCTTATGATGTGAATATATTTGTTGTCTTGATAATTCATGTGTTCTAACAAGGTACTATTGAGTCGCAGTTGTCCTTTGACAGAACCAAAACCACCATATTCCACATATTCACAGATGTCTGTTTTTATTTCATCACGAACCCATCTTAGGATATTGTCCTTTTTATTCATCTGATTTCTCACCCGTTTCCCTCATTTCAAAAACAATTTCCTCTTCATTTTCTCTTAATAATTTTAAATATCTGGCTACTTGATTCATTTTAGAAATTGCAAATAAATCAATTTTTTCAATATCTGAGGGAATTTTCAACCTGTGACAATTTGTCACACTTTCATTATTTCCTGTATAATCATCAGATGTCCCTAATAAATATTTTGATGAGCAATTGTATAATAAACATAATTTATCAAGAGTGACTGAGTCCATGTTTCTTCGTCCTTTTTCCATTTTTGAAAAAGTATTTGGGCTAATTCCTAAATAATCTGCAACTTGTTTTTGGGTATAATTATTGTTTTCCCTTATCTTTTTCAACTTTTCATAACTGATTCTCATAATACATTACCATCCTTTTTTTAATCTATGTTGAAAGTGATTTCCTCTTTGATTACATCCTCATCCGTTTCTATATATTTATGAATATATTTCCTGGTTTTTAGGAACTCTTCTGCTTCTTCTGGTATGTTATCATAGAACACACCATTTTCTTCATAGAGTCTTTTTTGTTCTTCGTCGTTATACTTTATGAATTTGACTTCCTTTTCAGACACATAAACTTCTGAGGCATTGAAATGTGTTCGCAGTATGGATTCAAAGACTTGTCTATCTATTTTGAAAAAGTTCTCGGCTTCTTCTACCCTTTTAAGATAATCTTCCCTCGCCTGTTGATAATCATGTATAGCTTCTTCCAGAGATATTAGTTCATCCAATTGATTTAAATCATTGATTTCTACAGATTTTTGTTTTTCTCTATCCTTTACACTTTTGATAAAAGGTTCATTAAAATGATAAGAATCCAATTTTTCTTGGTCTCCATATAAAATATCATGAATAGTGTTCTCCAATCGTTCCATAGTTTTTTTTGCCTGAGTTTCACCATAATCTAATGGAAGATTACCTACTCTCTTTCCTTTTTTCATATTCCCATCTCCATATTCTTCAGTTTCACAACAAATTTAACAGTACCATCATTAAAATCCACATTACAGCTAATGTTCCATCCTATTTCTTCAAGCAGATCCCATAATCTGGATACATCTGGGAAAGTAGATTTATCCCAACCATAAATTTTCAGTATATTTTCTGATAAGTGGATAGCCCAATCCTCTGAAAGTTCAAGCTGTTCCTGTAGTATTGATTCTGTTTTAAATTTTTTTGTGAGGTACATTTTGAAAAACTTATCTGATAATTCGGGATTACATTCTGTTGTTCCACACTCATCTATCACATACCATTTGTAATAGTGCTGGTGGAGGGATATTATGTTTTTCAAGGATTCAATTTTATCCATTTCCTCTTTTGGTTCAGTTTGCAGGGGGAATTGGCATTGGTGGATATATTTTAGAATGTCTTTTAGAAACTGAGGATAAATTTCAAATGATATGGTATCTTCAAATACCATTAGTATGTGTTTTACTCCTTCCCAGTCATTTGTATCCCATGATGCAAATAACATTTCAACATAATCCTCATTGATTGAGTATTTTGTGGCAATATTTTCTATAGATAAAGAAGTTTTTCCATCATTGCCTATTTTAATAAGGTTTTCGTTTGTATTCATATCTTTCATTTTATCTCTTCCCATTTTGTAATTGTTCGTTCTGGTATGGTTTTTTGTACTTTTTTGAGGACATGGAACTCTGATTTGTATTTGGTTTCCATTTTTTCAGGAATCCATTCATGTTGTATATCTACTTTGATTAAGTATTCATTTTCTTGAGTCATTTCCATAAGTAATTCCTTCTTGATATGTTTACTGGCATTTCTTACCTGATATAATCTTGAAGCACCAATGTACAATAATGATTGTTCTACCACAGCATCATCATAGATTCTCTTGAAATTGGTGTTGTGTTTAGATTGTGTGAGCGTATCTTGTTTGGGAGAGTATATCATCATTATTTTTCCTCGTTTTGTTTCATTGGCATTCGCTCCCAGTAATAGCTATGGATTATACTTTCACGTTCTATTACAAAGGGATAGTCATTTAGCTTAATGTCATACAATATTTCCATAAAGTAGGGCAACATCTCAACTGGCATGTTAATTGTATATTCCACCTGATTTTTTGTTATCAATTCAGCCCTAAAATCTACATACTCAAATAGTAATCTTTTAGATATGATGGACTCTAATGTGTTTATAGTGTAGTTTCCATTGTATTTTTCATATTTGATAACTAATTTGGTTGTTATGTAACAGCATCTTGTTTTTTCATCCAATTCTCTTTTGTTTGCACTGCTCTGTAAATGATTTATCAAATTATAATTAATCATTCCCGTCACTTTTCTTCATATATTTTTTCTAATTTTAGTTTGATTATTATAGTTTATTATAAAACCTTTATTTTGGATATAAAGTACCATTGCAATATTTTCTAAAATATTTGTACATGGGTAAATTCATATTTCTACCCAAGCAATATCCTAATCAGTCCAGTTCCTCAGAACTATACTCCATAGGATTATGATTCCAGTTAGTATCACTGTTGGCATAATGATTATATAACAACAGATTTCTTACAAAACCATTCACAACCTCACGTGACTCATTGTCCAAATCTATGTACCGAGGCATTTCATAAAGTTGCTTTGTGATTTTATTATATAAATTTATCATCTGAAAAATCACAAACAGATTAATAATTTCATCTTCTTCCATAAACTACATCTCCTTCTAAAATTGTTCCTCTTCCATCATCAACCTTATCAGTTGAGAAAGTTTTAAAGCCAAATCAACCGAATCTTTATACTCATCAGAACTCAAATACTTAGGAATCCCTATTTGTGCTTGTTGGTGATCCATAATAATTTTCATTCTGTCTGCTTGTAAGAAATCAATCAAATCTCTTCTTGCTTCATTTATTCTTTTTTTATTTGTTTTTCGAAGTTCGGAGGCCATTTCATCCAAACTACCATTACTCATCATCATATTGATAAATTCCATAAAGTCTTTGTTATCATTTTTATCCATAACAATCATCTCCACATATTTTTTTTCATAAAATCCATAAAATCTTTACCCATAGCTACTCTTCCGTATACGGTTCATAGGCTTTTTCGAAGTAATCCTTTTTAACTGTGTAATAATCCAATCCTTCTTCTTTCACCACATAATCTCCTTTAGTACATGTGGCAATTACTCTTTTATCTGTAGGGGAAGCAGTTATACATAATTCATCAACATAAGAGATAACAGCTCTTTCACCAATCCATTCCTTAATCGATTCATCATTGTATTGAACGGCTTCTACAGGCATTACTTTTTTAATGTATTTTCTAACTTTTTCCAATGTCTTAACCTCCCATACTAATAACCATCAAGTATCCCAGCAGGAATCGGAGTAGATAAAATATTATGAATGCGATAAATATGATTCCCAGATTAATTAATATGGAAATGATTATTGTTTCAGTTTCCTCTTTCATTCAATGTTTCTCTCCTTCCTTAGTTCATTGTGTTGTTCCAGCCAATCCTCTAGAAGTTTCCTGTTTTCATCCACTGAATTATAAGGACTAAGTTTTTCCCATAATGATGTGTAGGATTGTTGTTCCTTATTAGTGGTTGAGGCACTTTGTAAATCTGCATACTCGAATATGAATGATATTTCAGATAATGGTAAGTGTGTGGCTACATCAATATCCTCTACAAAGGAATCATGTTTGTCATAACAGCAGATCATATTTTCATATTCCATATCTTTACTCTTAATTATCATTATTTTTTCAATTCTCTGTCCTGTGAATGAAACTTCACTGTTGTGGCCAAGTCTTACAGCTACTCCTACGGGTGGGTTGATGTAATATGTGTACCATGTGGTGTTGTTATCTGTTTCAATGGTTTCTGTGAAATATTCCTTCATTTTTTCAAAGGGAACTACTATATCATCATATGGTTTGGGTTCGCCTTGTTCACACAATCTATTCCACCAGTCAAGGTATTTTTCACAATCTGGTGGAACATATGTAAACCTATCTGAATCATATTTATTCACTAATTTACTTGGTTGATATATGTTGTCTTTGGAATATGTGTTGATTCCAATAACATCATCATTTTCATCAATGAAAGCTCCCATAATTATGTTCTTTGTGATGTGAAATATCAGATATTTTGAGGCTTTTACTAATTTTAATACATGAATAACTTTACCATCTAATTCAACAACCTTTCCAATCCCAAATTCAAACATATTCAATCAAACTCCTCCTCAAAAACTTCCAATGGGTAATATAAAGTCAACAACAAGATAAACAAAAAAACGATTGCAATGAAAAGTAACAACACAAAACTCATACCATGAACATAATATGAATAAGTTAAACCCAACAAAGCAACCATACATAACAATGATAAAACAAACACTAATTTATTCCTCATAACATATCACACCAGGTCAACAAAATCATAATTCCAATCATTCTCCATCAACAAATCTCTTTCCTCAACAGCATCTTCCAAATTATTAAAAGTACCATAATGTTCCCCTTTATGTTTCAGACTATACGTCCCACTCTTATTCTGTTGGATATACTTTGGAAGATGATGCTTCTTACGGAACTTATAATCAAGACAAGATTTATCCCAACCATTTTCTTCCAACTGCTTCTTATACTCCAATATTTCTTTAAGAGATGATGAACAACAAAAATATTTATAATCCTTTTGTATAAAATAAAAACCAGCCTGATTCCGGTGAATATAACGCATAGGATTACTCCTCTTCAATTCATCATACTTTTCTTTAATTTTCAACAACATGTCCATGTCAAAATCACAAGCAACACATTCCTCATAAATAACAAGGATGTCCTCATAACTTTTCCTTGCAACCACATACTTCTGACCAAGCTGGATCACATACTTCCAACTACCATTAGCTTGAGGATATTTATACAAATATTTTTTAAGCTTCATTTATCTTCCATTACTCTCCCATAAAAAAATCATATACTGCTAATTTAAAATGGTAAACACCATATTTTTTTTCACACGTGAAAGGAATATTTTGTTGAATAAGATACATCTTAAACTTATTGAATTCAGGAGTCAATGTTTCCATTTCAACATTAATACAATCATCCTCCACCACAACCTGTGAAGTATCCTTTATTATTGAAGCCACACATCCTTCCACTTCATTCATAGCATTCCAGTATTCTTGGTCTGCTTTCCTATACTGATTAGTTGCATTTTCCAATTCTTTCAACATTTCATCAAATTCATCATCTACCATAGTTACCACTTTATTATAAAATCTATTTTTACTATTATAAAAAAAGGAGGAAATGAACTTTTCTCCCTCATTCATCTACCAGTTCTATAGTTAAAGAAGCATGAACACCACTAAAGCGTTCAAAACCATCATCATAATATTTGAAAAGAACTTTCTTATCCTCACTCGCTTCAGGAAAAAACTTCTTAGGTAAAATAAACATTCGCTTCCAATACTCATTCAACTCCTTGTTAGCCCTACTGGACCGACCATTCTGCTTATGCAAACTCAACCGTTTCATAGGAACACTACCATCAGGTTGAACAGAAGTAACATAAACCTTCCCATCCTCCAAATACAAATAAATATATTTATCCATACCAAAAATCTTCATATAATCATATCTTAAATATACAAGATAATTCTTATAAATATATTCCACACCATCCACAGTTTTCCTCCTGGAACGTATAGGATATAATTTTTCCACTGTTTTTTCAACACAATCATCATTCACATCAATCACCCCATTATATTAAAAGTTTATATCTTTTTTATAATAATTACTTTTAGGTTTCCACACCACACCCCACCAAAAAAAAGAAGAAGGAAAACAAAGAGGATTATCTATCTAAAACTTGTATCTGTTTATACGTATAACCTTCCTCTTCAGGAATAAAGGTATACTTCGCACCATTTTCCACCATTTGATTAGCCATCGGCCTCGTTGTTGGAGACACAATATACAGAATATCTCCCTTTTTGAGAGTGATGGATTCTCTGTTAAGTGGAAGATCAAATATTTTAGCTATTTCAGGGTGACCGATAATGCTTTTTGCATGATTACCGGCTTTTATAAACTGGTTTTTTGTTATGGTTTTGATTGAAATCAACACATCTTCATTTTCAATCATTCCCATACTAAAACCATTACCTATGTATTTAACCATATTCATCACCACCATCATTCAAGTCCTTCAGTTATCTCTGAAAGGAATTTTATATTGTTTATTATTTTGTTCCATTTAGCCATCGTTTCAAGTTCGGCAGAACCACAAAAACGAACAGTGTTTAGTCCACTTTCACCAACTCCATCAACAAACCATTCTTTGTTAACTCCAAACAATAAAATAAGTTTATCGATAGCATCTTGTTTAAGTGTTCTTGTACCATTTTCAAGTTTAGCAATTTGACCTTGTTGAACTCCCATGTATTCAGCCACTTGTGTTTGGGTAAATCCCCAAGATTTTCTACATATTTTCATTCTTTCACCAATTTTCATTTCAATCCTCTCCTAATATGGGTCATAATCCCATTCTTCAATGTTAGCATAGTATTCATTAACATCTTCTACCAACTGTTCATACGTTGGCAGGTTTTCAACTTCTTCATTAATTATGTATTTTCCCTCATTTTCTAGAAGGATTTGTTCTTCTGTAAGTCCATCAATTACTGATGGAATATATTTCTTCCAGTTTTCCCAGTCATCTTTGGAGATAAATCCTTCTTCACCATCATCTCCTGGAAGCCAGTTACCCCATTTCGTATCAAAATGTGGGAGTGTAGCAGGGTAACTTATTCCATTTCCTTTGTCGTAGAAATCAATGATTTCTTCAACAGTGGCTGGTATATTTTCATTTAATAACAAATAACCAACAACTACATTTACAGCTGGTTCGTTATCGTTTTTTTCAATTGATTTTTCATAGTTAATTTTCATTTCCATCAACTCATATTATACTTTATTATATGCTATTTAATTCATAGGTATTTTAGTTTTATGATAAAACCTAATTATAAATCCATTAGAAAATAATTACTAAAACACAACACACCACACAAAATATATAAATAAGACAAAACAAAAATAATCCATGGCAGACGTGCCAAATCCATATGGATTTATATCGATAGTTTTTTTTTCGACACAACATATCTATTTTAATTCATTTCAATCATCTCGGATTAAAAAGGAAATATAACGTGTTCGGACAAAAAAAGTACAAAGAGGACCAGTTCATCCTCTTTGTATCATCTCTTTCAAAAACCAAACATACATCATATTTACTTATTCTGAAATTTGTTCAAGGTTCTCATAACTATTTCCACATGAGCTTTACCATAAGCTGGTAATCCCGCATTATTAAGAAAATGAATTTCCCTTTCAACAAAATCATATACCTCATTTGTTATGTTCAGATGGTGAGATTTGTCTAATTCATCTAATATCCCATGGAATAATGCGAATTTCCACAGGTTCATACCCGTGTCATTCCACAGTTTATTTGCTTTTTTTGATAATTTTTCATATTTGTTCATTCCAATCATCTCAAAAAAATATGGATTAAGGGCAGTATGTTAATTTCAAGACTAACCCTAACGTATCATACTCATTTTTTTCATCATTCCACAATACTATATGAATTGTTTCTACTATTTCATCTATTTTGTATTCCTTTTTATTGGTACGATTCAGAAACTTTTTCACTGCTTTTTTTGATTCTATCTTGAAGTCATCAATAGAATACTTTTCAAGTTCTTCATCCTCATTCATCTCATCATAGTATTCAAAGTCAGAGTAACAATAACTACCAGAATAGTAGTAATTGTCTTGACCATCAATAATTAGATGGAAATCAAGACAAGAACTATTTCTATCCCAATCAAACTCTTTTTTTTCTTTATTTTTAAGAGCAACTTCATACATGTCCTTCACCATTTAGTCTAATTCAATGATTTCTTCAGTATCTTCTTCTTCAGAAAGAAGATCAGGAACATCATCATCAAAGTCATAGTCAACTGTGTTTGATAAGGAACAATCCGAAAAATCAAATTGCACCCAATCATAACCACCATCAATGATTCCATCATTGAAAAAGGGTGTTTCCACAATAAAATTTTTATTTATGAAGAACCGTGTATGTTCGGTTCTTCCGTTTTCTTCCATATATTCCATAATTAATCATCTCATGTTTTAAGTAAATAAGGTGAGGTGGGAAGTTATTGTTTTTGGGATTCAATAACTTCCTTTGTGTATTGGAACTGAAGTTTAAGAACGTACAGTTTGTGTTCTAAGGTATCACGTTCTGTTCTTAAATCACAGATTTCCTGTGATTGTTCAACTGTTGCTTCAAGAATTTTGGGTGGTATCTCTTTGACTTTAAGCCCTTCACGGAATTCAGCATATTCTTCACTGAATTCCATTTTTGATTTTAGGACTTTTAGGTCGAACTCTTTTTGTCTGAGTTCTTGGTTGAGTTGGTTTAGTTCATTACCAACTTTGTCAATTTCATTTATTAAGGTTAATAATGTTTCAATCATTTCAATCATCTCTTATTTTTAAACTTTTTTTAATTTTTTCACGTTCTTGTTTATTTCCATTGATTTCAAGTATTATGAATTCTTCAGGGTGTGTTTTCACATACCATTGGAATTCTTTTTCTACTTCTTCTTCTGTTGGTTCTTGTGGGTACATTTGTGCCCATTCTTCGTATCCTTCCTTGAATTCTTTTTTTTCTTTGTGTGTTAATTTTTCCATTTTTTTTCATCTCTTGATAGTTTTTTTCCAGGAAATGATGTTATACTTCCTTGAATATATATTTATAATATATAGTATATAAAGGTTTTGATTAAAATTTAAAAAAAAATAAAAAAAAGAACAAAAAAAATCAAGAAAAACTTAACTTCCTGGAAAACTCAACAAACTCATCCTTACCCAACCGACCAACATACTCCACATCATCCGGATCAAAACCAAACAAAACATCAGTCTTCAAAGAATCAAAACAAATCTCAGAAACCATACCAAACTCATTACTACATTTTAATTTAAAATTATTGTGATTCATAAAAAAAATACCTCCAACGTTCAATAAACAATAATATGTTCATAACATTATATAGATTTTATGATAAAACATATAATTAATATAACACAACAAACAATCCCACAAAAAAAAACATAAGAAAAAAAGAACACCACAAAAAAAACTACTAGTAGGTAAAAAAAACAATGAACAAAAAAATACAAATAAGAACAAG